>Ga0209267_1000206_pt1 | contig 43449 bp, 36 predicted proteins | sample GraSoiAngelo_137_FD_185894 | JGI IMG/M metagenome (GOLD analysis project Ga0209267, IMG submission 185894) | Grasslands soil microbial communities from the Angelo Coastal Reserve, California, USA - 14_0929_09_30cm (SPAdes) (version 2) | ecosystem: Environmental > Terrestrial > Soil > Grasslands ... | reverse complement strand
CACGCTGCAGGTGACTACCAAGAGTGCAGAGCTCGCCCTTTGGATGACTTCCAAAGAAGGCGCTGAAATCGTTAAGGCCCAGAAAATCACCGGCACATCCACGGGTGCCGGTATCAAACAATAATTTCGGGACAATAAGAATTTCAGGAGGAGTAAGAGCATGCGAACCAAGCAGGCTTTTATAGCGGGAGTAGCCATCCTTGCCGCGGCTACTATGACATCTGCAGTACCAGGTGGCGGCACGGTGAGCGGCAAGGTAACCTATGAGGGGACACCGGCCAAGCAAAAGCCCATCGATATGTCCAAAGAACCCAGCTGCGCGAAGCAATATGCGACGCCGCCGCCGACGGAAACGGTCGTAACCGGTCCGAACAATGCGCTGGAAAATGTGGTGGTGTACATTTCGGCGGGAGCTCCCGATGAGCCGCCACCGTCGCAAGCCGCGGTGTTGGCGCAAAAAGGCTGCCGCTATTTGCCGCATGTCCTTGCGTTTCAGGTGAACCAGGAACTCAAGATTACTAACGAGGATCAAACTTCTCATAACATCCACCCGCTGGCTAAGATCAACCGTGAGTGGAACAAGTCTCAGCCGCCAGGCACTCCGCCTATCTCCGATAAGTACGACAAGATGGAATTCATTCCGGTGAAATGCAATGTTCATCCCTGGATGCATGGTACTTTTGCGGTCATGAAAAATTCCCACTACTCGATTACCGGCGCCGACGGTGGCTTCACGCTGCCCGATTTGCCGCCGGGCAAGTACACCGTGACCGCCTTCCACGAATCCTACGGCGATCAGACGCAGGAAGTGTCCATTGCTGGCAGTGAAACAAAAAGCGTAAACTTCGTCTTCAAAGCCAAGCCCTATTGAGCCTTTTTCGCAACCACGGGACGACTCTTCCGGAGAATGCTGATTGCTGGCGACACGAAAAATCGCGTCCGAATAAACTGAGAGCGGGAGCGAGGTGTCATGGGTAAGCTGTTTGCAATCGTCCTGGTGATCATCGCGTTAGCGTCTGCGTATCCGATCGTCACCCACATGTACGTGATGCCCGAGGATGTCTCTACCCACGGCCACCAGATTGACGAGCAATTGTCCGACACCATGGCTGAGGCGGGGATCTCCTTTCTCCTCGCGCAGTTCGTACTGGCGATTTTTGTCTGGAAGTTTGCGGAACGTAAAGACGGCGGGAAGCTCAAGAATTTTCCAGGCGGCGCTAAGATAATGGTGGCGGGCGCGTTCATTCTCGTGGGTACGGAGGTCCTCGCGCTAGGTGTGTTTGGCCAACGGGCGTGGGCCAATGTCTATTTCACGCCGCCCAGGCCGGATGCTCTGCAGATCCAGGCGCAGGCGGGTCAATTCGCTTTTTACTTCCGGTATCCGGGCGCCGATGGGAAATTCGGCGCCATCTATCCCGACAAGATTGACGAAGGGAACCAGAATTATTTTGGCCTGGACCCTGCCAACGACATCGAGTCGCGGGATGACATCGTCTCCGCTGAGTTGGTGATACCCGTCAACCGCGAAATCCACCTGTTGATGCACGCAAAGGATGTGGGCCACTCCTTCTACGTCAGGGAGCTGCGCATCCAGCAGGACTTTGTTCCGGGTCTCGATCTTTCCGTGCATTTCACGGCCACTAAAATCGGAAGGTATGAAATTGTCTGCACCCAGCTTTGCGGACTGGGCCACTACAATATGAAGGCATATCTGAACGTGATGGCCCAGGACGATTTCGAAAAGTGGGTGAAACAGAAAGCGTCCGAGCTGTGAACTCGTAGCCCAGCCGCACACCGGCGCGCGGTCCGTTGCAGCCGGTCTGCGGGCTTCCCCCGAGCGAGGAGACTAAATGGAAGAAGCGTCAGACCAGCAAGCCCACGTTCACCCGCCGCCGGAAGGATTTCTCCGGAAGTACGTTTTCAGCCTTGATCACAAAGTGATTGGAAAACAATATTATGCCCTTGGTCTCCTGGCCGTTTGCATAGGCATGGCGCTTTCCTGGCTGATGCGTTTCCATCTCGTCTGGCCGACAACGCGAATTCCCGGCTTGGAACTGTTGTCGAAAGCCGGCGCTCCGGGCGGCATCATCACACCGGAATACTATCTCTCGTTGCTCACCATGCATGGCACGTTGATGGTGTTCTTCGTGCTCACCAACGCTCCCTTCGCGGCGTTTGGCAATTACTTTCTCCCCATCCAGATCGGCGCGGAAGACATGGCTTTCCCGCGCTTCAATATGATGTCATTCTGGACGACGCTCGTCGCCTTCCTGGTGCTGATCCTTGCCTTCATCATTCCTGACGGACCACCGATCTCCGGCTGGACCTCGTATGCTCCGTTGAGTGCAGTCGGCAAGGATGCTGGCCCTGGGATGGGCTGGGGGATGAACCTCTGGGCGATTTCGATCGCCATTTTCTGCATCGGGTCCCTGCTTGGAGCCCTCAACTTTATCGCTACAACGCTCGATCTGCGCGCCAAGGGCATGACTCTGATGCGCATGCCGATTTGCACCTGGGCGTGGTTCATCACCTCCTGTATCGCTTTGCTGGCTTTCGCCGTGCTCCTTCCTGCTTGCATACTTTTGCTTCTGGACCGCGCTGCCGGGACCAGCTTCTTCATCCCTTCCGGCCTGGTGGTAAGTGATCGCTTGCAGGCGCACTCCGGGGGATCCCCCCTTCTCTGGCAGCACTTGTTCTGGTTCTTCGGCCATCCCGAGGTTTACATTGCGATACTGCCCTCGATGGGCATCGTTTCGCACATTCTGATCAACAGCATGCGCAAGCCGCTCTTGAGCGCTCGCGTTATCATCTACTCGATGATGTCCATCGGCTTCCTGAGCTGGATGGTTTGGGGACACCACATGTTTGTGAGTGGCATGAATCCGTTTTCTTCGTTGTTGTTCTCCTTTCCCACGCTCACGATCACGATTCCGGCGACGATCATGACACTGATATGGTTGGGCAGCCTGTACGGCGCGAACATTCGCATCAACGCAGCATCGCTCTTTGCGCTCGGATTCATCTCCATGTTCGTCAGCGGCGGCGTTAGCGGCTTTTTCTTGGCGCAACCATCCATTGACATCGTCTTGCACGCCACCTATTTCGTTGTCGGCCATTTCCACATGGTCATGGGTGTGGCGTCCCTTTTCGGTGTCTTTGCCGGCACGTACTTCTGGTTCAGCAAGATGACCGGCCGCATGATGAACCAAACCCTGGGCCAGCTTCATTTCTGGCTCACCTTTATCGGTACCTATTGCATTTTCATGCCCTTCCACTACCTCGGGTTGGTGGGCAACGTCCGGCGTTATTCGTCCTTCGTGGATGATTTCATGGGGCCGCTAATGCCGTTGCACAAGTTCATCACCATCGCCGCACTTGGCACCGGCGCGGCGCAACTCATCTTCATCTTCAACCTGATTTACAGTCGGTATAAGGGTGTGCCTGCTCCGGAAAACCCGTGGAACGGAACCACGCTCGAGTGGAGTATTCCTTCGCCTCCACCTTGGAATAATTTCGGCGGCAAACATCCGATTATCTATCACGACCCTTATCAGTATGATGTGAAGGGTTTGAAAGGCGACTACATCATGCAGGATTCGCCCGAACCGTCCGCGGGCTGACGGGATGGAACGGATTCGGAGCGGAGATCTAAGAGTCTCCGCTCCATGGCCTCCCAAAGGAGCGGGAATACATGTCATCGACAAGTTACGAGTCAGTGCGTAAGCCGCCACCCGCTTTAGGAGTCTCGAAGGCTTCTTCGGCCAGAGTGGCCAAAGTGCTCTACGGAGCAGGAGAGGCTTCGAGAAGTGGAATCTGGGTGGGCATCTTTGCGATCACCATGTCGTTTGCGGCTTTCACTAGCGCGCTCTTTGTGCGCCAGGGATCCTCGGCGGATTGGGCGCACATCGCCCTGCCGGCGATACTTTATGGAAATACGCTGGCGCTTCTGTTGAGCAGCGCCACTCTGCAAAGGGCGCGTCGCGCGATCCTTGCGGTAGCGGCGACAGAGTCCCATGCCGTTCGTCAGGGACTAGGCTGGCTCATGGCCACTCTCGCGCTCGGATTCGTTTTCATTGGCGGACAATACCAAGCCTGGCGGCAGCTCGCGGCACAGGGTCTTTACCTCGCGACTAATCCCAACAGCTCGTTCTACTATGTGCTGACCGCCATGCATGGATTGCATGTGCTCGCAGGCATTGCGGCGTTGGTTTTTGTGATGAGCCGGTTCGCCTCACGTCATGCCGCGCTGCGGCGGAGCACCTTCGAGGCGACGGCAACGTATTGGCATTTCATGGGTGTTTTATGGCTCTATGTGCTGCTCGTTTTGCGCACCAAGCTGTAGGGGTCTGGGAGCGGGAGGAACTGTGAGCGAGTCTGAAATGGCCATGCTCGGCCACGGTGGCATGTTGATGGAGGGATCTCCCTATTCGATCCCGTCACGTAAGCTAACGATGTGGTTATTCATAATTTCGGACGCGGTTACGTTCGGGGCCATACTGTTTGCGTATGGGTATCTGCGCGTGGCGACTCCGGATTGGCAGACTCCTTTCAATTCCGCGAGCATCATCAATGTGGCCACCATGACGTTTGTGCTGATTACCAGCAGCTTGACGATGCTGGGTGCCGTGGACGCTTCCAAGGACGGAGACAAACCCAAAGCCCTCCGATTCCTCGGCTGCACAATGGTTCTGGGCCTCATTTTCGCGGGGCTGCATATCCGTGAGTGGTTTGGCCTGTTTAATCAAGGCATCAAACTGAGTTCGGGGCTTTTCGGCCAGGCCTTCTTCAGCATCACAGGGTTGCACTTGCTGCACGTGCTCATTGGGGTGGTGGCGCTGGCGGTGGTGGCGCGCAAGTATTCCAGCGGGAGCTTGACTCCAGGACATGTGGAAACGACCGGGCTATACTGGCATTTCGTCGATCTGGTGTGGATGTTCGTCGTGCCCTTGGTGTATCTGACGAATATCGCGCGGTGACGCGGGCGACTGCAAAGGAGACGAACGATGTCTGCATCGGGAAAATCCGGAAACGTGATCGCGAAATATCTGCCGGTGTATTTTGTATTGTTGGCGATTGCGGCGATTGAATTTTTCCTCGCGTATCAAAATTTTTCCAAGGCCGGGCTGGTACGCATTCTGCTCGTCCTGGCGATCGGCAGCGCGGCTCTGGGGTTGATGTACTTCATGCACCTGGCGCACGAGAAGCGCAGCTTGTTTCTTTCGCTGATTCCGGCCACGATCTTCGTACTGCTGATGTTGAATATGATCTGGTCGGACAGCATCCGCCTGCTGCACATGCGGCCGTTCGCGCACTGAGCAGGCGCCGAGGGGAAGCGGGGCTGGCGCCGCTTCCTCCGCTTTACTCTAAGGTATTGACCGCGCGGCGCACGAGAGCGATACTCCGGGTGCCAGCAGGGAATGAGGAGTAGAGGATGAACCAAACTGCACGAGTTGCCGCACGCGGGGCCGCGCTGCTGGCGGCGCTGGCCGCTCCGGCGTTTGCGTACGCGCAGAATTGCGCGCTCTGCTATACCCAGGCGGCGGGCGCCGGCTCTCGCATGATTGCCGCGCTTAAGAGTGGAATCCTGATTCTGGTCGCTCCTCCCATGCTGATCTGCCTGGGCATCGCCTGGATGGCCTACAAGAAGCAGAACCAGTTCAACGAAGAGTAAACCGGAATCGTTCCCGGCAGGCGGCTCATTTCCGATGAGAACCACTGGGTTCAAGTAACACTTCAAGAATCGCGCCGCGCTACCCCCACTCGGCTGTTTTGTGGAATCGCTTGATGGCAAAAGAGTTGTAAGACACTCTTTACGCAAGAAGTGGAAGAGCGGGCAAACGGGGCCCTCACGGTAATGGCCGCGAACGCGGTTTTGTGAACTGGCAAACACACGGTAAGTTAGCTTGAATCTATGACAACCCGCAAGGATGGGCACGCGCAGTACAAATTCAGGAAAAGTCAAAAGCCCCAGGTGCCACCACTCGGTCGGGCAAGTGGGCACCGACACTTGGCCATGCCCCATCTGGTATTATGCGCACCGGTGAGTGGGAATGGGTAAAGTGCCGAAGAAAGTCTTGAAAGGCAAGGTCGCGCTGGTTGCCGGAGCGACCCGCGGGGCCGGCCGAGGGATTGCGATCGCATTGGGAGAGGCAGGTGCCACCGTTTATTGCACCGGCCGCAGTTCACGAAAACGAACACGTGGAAGGCCCGCTACGCCCGGCCGGCCTGAAACGATCGAAGAGACTGCTGAACTGGTCACGGCCGCCGGCGGCCGCGGCATTCCCGTAAGGGTTGATCACACCAAGCTTGCGGATGTGAAAAAGCTGGTCGCCGGTATCAAACGGCGCGACCAGGGACTGGACATTCTAGTCAATGACGTGTGGGGCGGCGACGCGCTCACGGAATTCGGCAAGCCCTTCTGGACCGTCAACCTCGATAACGGCCTGCGCATGCTGAAGCAGGCCATCCATTCGCACATCATCACTTCCCACTACGCCGTTCCGCTGATGCTGGCCCGAGGAAGAGAAAGAAGAAGAGGACGAGGTATTATTTTCGAAATCACCGATGGGGATGCTTTTTACTACCGCGGGAACATTTTTTATGACCTGGTGAAGATTTCCGTCATCCGGCTGGCCTTCGCCATGGCCCGCGAGCTGCGCAAACGCGACATTGTTTCCGTGGCTTTAACTCCGGGCTTTTTGCGTTCCGAAAGGGTACTAGAGCATTTTGGAGTCACCGAGGCCAATTGGAAGGAGGCCGGGAAGAATAAGGGCGCGAATGTGAACTCCAAGGATCAAAATGACTCTCCCCAGGATTTCCTGGTGTCAGAATCGCCCAGGTACATAGGCCGGGCGGTGGTAGCGCTTGCGGCAGATCCGAAGGTGGACAAGAAGAACGGACGGGTTTTCAGTTCCTGGGCGCTGGCCCGGGAGTACGGTTTTAGCGACCTCGACGGCACGCGGCCGCAGTGGGGCAACCATGCCAGGAAGAAGTACGGAAAATACAAAATCTGCGATGAGCGATTTTATTCCTACTGGGTTCCCGGCCTTGTAGAGTTGATTTTCCCGGATTGGTTTTGATCGTAAACGCGTGCCCACCCTCGGTGAGCGTTTACCCCGGCTCCCGTCGAGGAGGGTGGGAGAACGCTCCGAGGCCGCGAACTCTTAAGAACCAGCAAGTCAACAAACCAGGACCCACACGCAATACACAGTCCCATTCTCCATTCATGTTTCCTCACAGCTTCAAACGGCGTATGGAGTACCCAGCCAGAATCCCTCCGTTGCGGCCGGGTTGACAGGAAAGGCAGAGGAGGGCATGGCCAAATCTTTCAATACACCTCGAGATCATGGCCGATCACCACTTTTCCGTGATAGGTCTTCTGAATCTCGCGTAGCAATTGTTCGTCGGGGATGCGGCCGTGCGGTCCGCGCCCGGAGGTGTGATACACGACCAAGATGCCCGGTTTTGTGCGATTGGCAATTTCCGCTAGTTCGCTGGTCGAGGTGTGATACTTCGCACGGTACGTTTTGTAGTCGGGCATGATCAAGACACTCTCCGGCGAATAGGTCTCGTGGATCAGCACGTCGCACGGCTGGCAATGCGCCACGATCTCTTCGCTCGGGCTGGTGTCCCCGGAAATCACAACGCTTTTCCCCGGCGTATCGAACCGGTAGCCAAAGGCTTCCGGCCACTGCCCGTGGGGCACGCGAAAGGCCGTCACCGTCATGCGCTCGTCCTTGTACACGAAGCCCGACTTCACGTCGTGCGCTCGCACAACCAGGGCGTTCCGCTGCTCCAGCCCCTTGGTACGAATTTCGATGTCCTGCCGCCATGCCTCCAGCACGTGTTTGGTCATCTCCTCCAAACCTTCGGGCCCGTACACATCCAATTCCGTGCGCCCCATCACCCAGGGCGTCAGGATCAGATCCGGATAACCCGCGGTGTGGTCGGAATGCAGATGGGTGAGGAAGGCCACCTTCAAATTCGTCGATTCCAGCTCCGGCGTGCCCTTTTCCGCGGCCGCCGCCGCGCGCCGCACCACTCCCGGCCCAAAGTCCACGAGGTAGGCTCGTTCGCCCACCACAATCGCCGTCGCCGGCCCCGAGCGGTCCGGATAAGGCCGCGGCGTCCCCGTCCCCAGCAGCACCACCTTGGTTTGTGTTCTTTCCGCGCTGAGCGTTTGCGCCTTGTTCTGGCTTTGCCCTACCGCCACCGTACCGGGCGTCACCGCAAACACCGGTAGCACAAAAGTTGCAACCGCTCGCCAGCGGCTCCCGCGGTATCGCTGGTTCTGCATCACGTCCTCCCTTGGTTTCCTCAGGTCGTGGGAAAGTGCCCGAATTGTATGCTCTGATCTGATCTGCGGTCGAGAAAATTTGGAGGAATTCCATCGGCCGCCTCCCAAGCTGGCGATTAAATTGTCATCCGATTTGGCTGCCGTCGGTTACCATACCGGCATGGTTGTCCATACTTTTGCTTTTCGGTGGAAGGCGGGCGTGCGTGAGGATCAGAAGGTTCGCGCGCTAGCGGAGATTCGTGGACTACAGGGGCAGATTCCCGGGCTGCTGGAAACCTGGGTCGGTGTCAACGTGTCATCTCGCTCGCAGGGATATGAGCTTGGCGGGGTCATGAAATTCTCCGACCGATCTGCGTTAGACAGGTACGGTGCACATCCAATTCATCAGCAGTTGCTCCAATGGCTGATGCCGCTTATTGATGCTCTCGAAATAGATTTTGAAGCCTGATCGAGCCAGCGCAACCCTGCCGGATTTCCATATGAAGTCTCCATAGGTTTCGATAGTTTATGAGAATTGGAGTGCGCGAGGTCGGCGAGGGACTTGTAATTTGTTTTGCTGCAATGATTTGAGATTTTGCACCGAGCAGAAGGAAGTGGCAGCCGCTTTGCGGCAAGTCCTTCGTTCTGTGGTGGAGCGGGACGCCTAGCCTCGGGAGAGGGTGGGTAGCCCGCTCCAGTCCTGTCCTCTCCCTACCCTGCTGGTTCCTTTGCGCCTACTCCTTTTGGGCGAGCAGGGAATGGCGGACGGCTTCCAGCTCTTTCTTTTTGGCCTTGTCCACTTCTGGGAAAGAAAGATGGAGTTCGTCGAGCGCCTGGATAATCGCGGAGGCCACGATCAGTCGCGTAAACCACTTGTTGTCCGCGGGAACCACGAACCAAGGCGCATGCTTCGTGGCCGTATTCTGGATCATCTCCTCGTACGCTTCCTGGTAATCCTTCCAGAAGCCTCGTTCGTTGACGTCCGCCATGGAGAACTTCCAGTTCTTTTTCGAATCCTCCAGGCGCTCGAGGAACCGTTTCTTTTGCTCTTCTTTTGAAACGTGCAGGAAGAATTTCCGAATCACTACTCCATTTCGAGTCAAGTACTCTTCGAATCCGTTGATGTCCTCGTAGCGTTGGTCCCAGATATGCTTCGTGACCAGGTCGTCGGGCAGTTTTTGGGCTCTCAAGAACGGTGGATGGACGCGCACGACGAGAACTTCTTCGTAGTAGGAGCGATTGAAAATGCCGATTTTGCCTCGTTCCGGAATGCACTTATGCGATCGCCAGAGGTAATCGTGGTCCAACTCTTCGTTGCTCGGTGACTTGAAGGCGTGAACGGCACATCCTTGCGGATTCACGCCGGACATGACGTGCTTGATCACGCCATCTTTGCCTGCGGCGTCCATGGCCTGAAGGACGATCAGAACCGCGCAGCGGTCTTGCGCGTAGAGTTTCTCCTGCAGGTGGTTAAGGACGCCTTCGCGCGCATCGAGAATATTTTGCGCGTGTTGTTTGTTTTTGACCCCGGTCGTGGCAGCGGGGTCCCAATCCCTCAGTCGAAACTTCTCGCCCTTCGTAACGCAAAAGGGTTCCGCCAAGCGCGAGGCTTCCTTGATGAGTTTGTCGTGTTTCATGGCTTCCGCAGTGTAGTACAGACGTGGCGGTCAGAACAGCGCGCCAAGCCCCCAGCCGAAGGCGGAGAAACGGTTGCGAGCGTGGAAGAGGGAATTGTCCGAGAGGAAAAAGAATCGGTTCATACGCAGGATATTTACAGCGTAATAGGCTCGAACGGGAACCTCAACGCCGGGTGGGGTCCAGCGAAGTTCGATTCCTGCGGAGCCGTGAAGCACGCCGTTCGTGGCGCCCAGAAGGACCAGCTTGGTGGGGCCCAGCCAGTTGGGAAGCAGCAAACCGGAGCCCAGGTCGAAGAAGGCCGCGGCTTCCGTCCCGACAGCGAGTGGGAAGCGGTATTCGGCGTTGGCTGCGCTAACGAGATTTGCGCCCGAGGGCGAAGCGGAATAGGTTGTTACGCCACTCGGTGCGCTCCTGGTCGTTACCGCCCACGGGCCTAGTTCCCCGGCACGAAGCCCGCGCACGAGTTCATCGCTTGAGAAGAGACGCGCATAAAAGGGCATGTTGCCGCGATAGCTGCCTGCGCCGCTGAAGGTCGTGCCAAAGGCCCACGCGCCAGCCGGGGCGAAAAACGGGTCGCGGAAAATGCGGCCGTATTCGGCAGAGGAATGGACCATGTTCTCGCCACCGCCGAGCCATCCTCCGGAGGCGGAATTCACGAAGAAGATGCGCTCACTTCCTGTGTCGCGGGACCAGCCGAAACCTAGCGAGCGCCCGGAAACCTTCGATCGAATGCTTCCGAGCGTCACCCCGGGCACGTCGGTGGGAGAAGCGAGTGGATATTCAGTGGTTGTGCCCGAGAGGGTGTAGTTGACGCCCAGGGAGTCGGTGTCGGTCAAGGGGTAGGTCCAGGATACATTGATCCCTTCGCTACGGGAGGAGAAAAACGGTCCTTGCGCGCTGCTTGCGAACCGCGGGCGAATCACATTATTAAAAACCGAAAAAGCCAACGAGGCTCGCGTGCCAAAGATTCCTTCCTTTGCGAAGGTGAGCAGGAGCTGAAGGCTCCTTGGGCCGCCATCAAGTTGCGCCGAGAGGAGTTCCTCGCGATTCAACAGGTCGAAGACGGTGTAGGCGACACCCAGGGTGCTGCCGAATTGACCAGTGCCGCCTACCAGCGAGGCGCGCTGCTGGCCAATCTCTTCGAGGCGGATCGAGACGCGCGCGGTGTGAGTGGCTTGATCGAGCTGGACCCGAATATTTTCTTTGCGGATCGGCTTGAAGTATCCTGTCCTCGCTAAGCGCAAGAGACTGGTTTCGAGCGCGCGGTCATCGATCGGGCGGCCTTCACGCAAGAGAATTCTGCGGCGTACGTAGTGGTCGCTGAATTTGTGCAGTCCAAGGAATTCGATGCGCTGCACGATGTACGGAGGTGCGTCGCTCACATCGAAGGCAACGCGCGCAGTGCGATTCTCAGGGTTGAAAGTTCGCATCGCGTCCACGGAACGGGAGGAAAGGGAATCGACCGCAGAACCCCTCGATTGAATGCGCGCCATCCACAATCGGCGCAACTTGTCTATCTCCTGCTCGGAAAAGGCGCCGCCTTCGTCCCGTTCAGGAAGATTGAGGGGTGATCGGCCGCGCTCTTTCGCGGCTTGCTGAAGAGCATCGGTCGCTGCGATAGATTCGAAGCGATAAAAAGGCCCAGCTTCGACCGGGATGGAAACGGATAGCCCCGCCAGCGCCAGCTCATGCGGCCAGGGAAGCCAGCGACGCGATGATTCGACGGACCGGGCGACTTGCACATTGCCGATTCGAGCTTCCGGAAATCCATGGTTTTGGTAGTACGTCAGGATACGCTGACGGTCTTCTTCAAACTTTTCGCGTGTAAATGCATTCTTGTCGCGCCACGAGGCGAGCGGTTTCCATGGCACGATGCTGCGCATTTGCCCGCGCAATAATCTTGTGGAGACTTGAGGGTGACCATCAAAGCTCACCCGGCGCACTCGCAACAAAGGGCCTTCGTTGATTTCGAATCGAACAGAAACCGTCGCGTTCTTGGCATCCTCTCGCCGGATTTGAACGCTTGCTTCCGGGTGACCCAGCGTATTCAGGCCGGAGCGAATTGCGAAGGCGATCCGTTGAAGCGCTGCTGGATCGGCCGGTCTTCCGATCCCGGGCACGAGTTTCCTCTCCTCGAGTATTTTTTCGATTTGCCGGCGAGAGAGCAGCCGGGAGCCGGAATACTCCACCTTGGAAACGAAAGGCAGCTCATCCAGATGAAAAATCAAAGTCATGCGTTTGGAGTTCTCAGGCGATGGCGGAGATGACGCAGTTGAAGACCTTGCCTCCACTTGAATCGATTCGAACCACCCCAGCCGCGCGAGGGCTCGGACGTCTTTGTCAATCATCGAGGGCTCGAATCGATCGCCCGGATGAGAAGCAATTTGAGCGGCGACGGCCGCGCGAGTGATGCGGCGTAATCCCGTGAAACGAAGCTCGTCGAGGATGGGAGCTTCCGCTGTTTTCACAGGCTCGCGAGGTGACGCGGCTGGCAGGCCATAACGCTGTGGGAAGACAGGAGTTGTGGCTAGCAGTAGCGTCCCGAAGTAAATCGCAGTCCTGAGACAAGTCACGACCATCTCTCCTTGCACCGAGGAGGATGAGTGAACGGATGACTGCGGTGGCCGCCGGGTTGTCTGCTAGGAAAAGCGCGGTGGTGCAAAGACAACAGTTATGAAACAACCCAGGACCGCAGCGCATCCAGCGACAACGTGCTTGATGGGTGTCTTCGTCGAGGAACCGCTGTTGCCTTGTGCGCATGCTGCGTACACGGGCAAAAGCGTCATGACCGAAGCGGCCACAACGGCCATAGCTCTGGTAATGCAGTGATGCGTAGAAAGGCTTTCCTTGGAATTCTCAGTCTTGAACAACAAATGGAACCACAGCGGACGGACGCACTTACGGGGAGGTGCGGACTCGAAGGCGTCGCTGCCCGTTCTTCCGGCGCACGAAGTTCTAAGCCCCCTTTGTTGGAGGTAGGTTAAGGGCCCGTCAAAACTGATGGCGCAAACACCGATGCTGTATAGAATCGAGGCGCACCCGGGGACCATGACTACACTCGCGCGCAAACTCCGCCTCGCCGATTACTTCGCGCTCGCATTTGGCACGATGGTCGGCGCCGGATGGCTAGTCCTGATGGACGACTGGCTGGGACGCAGCGGGCCGCTCGGCGCGATTCTGGGTTTTGCCCTTGGGGGAGTTTTGTTGTTGCCCGTCGGCTACGTTTATGGCCAATGGGTGCAGCGGCTTCCGGACGCTGCTGGCGAGGCCGCCTACACTGCTGAGGTTTTTCCGCCGGTTGTTAGTTATTTCACCGGGTGGATGATGCTGCTAGCGTACTTCATCGTGTGCCCGTGGGAAGCGGTTGCCGTGGGGAAACTTGCGGCGTACATCTTTCCATCGCTGAATTCGCTCGAACTGTATCGAGTCGCGGGGCAGCCGGTTTTCCTGCCGCGTCTGGCGTTGGGCATCGGGCTTACGATTTTTCTCGCGGTGCTCAACTACCGGGGCATCCGTTGGAGCGCCAGTTTTCAGAACTGGACGACGGGGATCGTGCTCTTACTCTTCGTTCTCCTCTTGGGCATCAGCGCCGTTCGTGGCGCTCCTGCCAATTTTCATCCCGCGTTTCGCACGACGCCCTTCGTATCAATCCTGCTCACACTCCAGATCGTGCCGTATTTCATGACCGGATTTGAATCGGTGCCTAAGGTGGCGGAGGAAGCTCATCCGGGATTTCGCTCGACAGGATTTTTTCGCGCAATCATGATGGCACTTCTCGTGGGTGCGGGTTTTTACGTCCTCGCCGTTGCCGCGGTGGCCTACGTTTCGCGGTGGCAAGGATTGATCGGAAAACGATTCGCAACAGCGATCGCGTTTGAACAGGCGCTGGGAGCGCAGTGGCCGGTTCGATTGGTTCTGATCATGGCCCTCTTCGGACTATTGCAATGTTTCAATGGCAATTTCGTAGCATCCAGCCGTTTGTTGTTCGCCTATGGCCGCCGCCGAACGATCCATCCGCGCTTTGGCGAAGTTCACGAAAAATTCCTGACACCGAGCGTCGCGATCCTCGGGATTACCGCAGGAACGCTGGCCGCTCTTCTGCTGGGCGATGCGCTCCTCGTTCCCGTCACCGAAGTGGGCTCGATGGCGTCGGCCTTAGGATGGTTCGCAGCCTGCCTCTCCTTCTGGATGGTGGAGAAGCGAGCATCGATGCGGATCGTGACCGGGCTGGCGATTGCCGTCTCCTTGTTGCTTTTCCTGATGAAAGTCTTGCCCGCATTCCCCGGGCACTTTTCGCCCCCTGAATGGATCGCCTTCGGCATGTGGGTCGGTCTCGGTTTTATCCTACGTGCCCGGAGTTAAGGGGCAATTCCGTTCTGGTAGCTTCAGCAACGGCGAGGGAGAAATCATCTTCGAATAATAGCGGGGTTCGAGCCGGAGTGAACCCTCGTGTATACTTTTGAAGGCGACGTACTCTACCACCGATGATTCCTTTTCTCCATCTTGGGCCGCTCATGATTCCCACCTTCGGCCTCATGGTGGCCACCGGCCTGTTGGTCGCCGCATACGTCCTGCAGGCGGATTATGACCGCCGCCGCGCCCAATTCGCAACGAGCGGCTACCAGAAGAGCGGCAAGCCCGGCCATCACGACGAAGGGTTTCTGATCATCGGCATCGCAGGGCTCTCGGGCCTGGTGGGAGCACGCCTGTATCACGTTTTGGAGAGTCCCCGAGAGTTGATCGCCGATCCTTCCGTATTGATCAGCCGGTTTGGGTTCGCCTGGTTCGGCGGATTCCTTGGCGGTTTTGTAGCCCTCGTGTTTCTGGCGCGGCATTTTGGGATTCCGGCACTTGAATTCATGGACCTATGCTCGCCGGCGGCGGCGGTTGGTTACGCCATCGGGCGCATTGGCTGCCTGTTGTCGGGTGACGGTGATTACGGCGTGCCAACGACGCTGCCCTGGGGCATGGGTTTCCCCAACGGCGTCGTGCCGACGACGCAGCGCGTGCATCCGACGCCACTCTATGAGTTTTTCATCTGGCTGGCGATCGCGGCGCTTCTGTGGCAAATGGGAAAGAAAGCAGTGAGTGGCGTCCGGCCCAACGGAGAAATCTTCTGCTGCTACCTCATCCTGACGGGTGTGGCCCGATTCCTGATTGAATTTATCCGCATCAACCCGCGATCGTTTCTCGGGCTTTCGAATGCACAGACGGCGAGTCTGGTGTCGATTGTCGCAGGTACCGTCCTCCTTTGGGCTATCAAAAGTCGTCTGCCAGCCCGCAAGGAAGGAGATCGCATCACTGAGCGTGCGGGCTAGCGGAGAATCGATCACCGTTGCGCCTGCGGGAACCGACAAATTCTCGCCCATCGCTTCAATTTTGCCGCCGCGCAGGAGAAGCATCTGACTCGTCAGCACCCGGCCCGCATCCACGTCCACGAGCCTTCCCGCGCGAATTACCGTAACTTGCGGAGATAAAGGGGTTTGCTGGGCTAGGGAAACCGCCGCAGCAACGATCAGCAGCAAGGCGATGGAGGCGAGTTGCTTAAGCACGGATGTCCTTTCGCCGATGCGGGATGAAGCTCTAGCCGTACGTTTTTCAGATTGTGCTTGCGCGTCATACTCCGCGGCAGGGCGTACTTCAATTTTGAGGAGCCTGACGCACACGCGGCGGGCCAGGAGATTTGGCGAACTCTAGAGCATCTGGCGCAAGACGTATTGCAGAATGCCGCCGTGATGATAATAGGAAACTTCCTCCGGCGTATCCGCACGGGCGATCACCGAGAAGGTCTTTACCCGCCCGTCTCCCGATTTAGCACGCACCGTGATTGGTTTCTTGGGTGCGAGCGACGCTACGCCATCGATCTCGAATACTTCGTGTCCAGTCAAACCAAGAGACTCGCGGTTTTCTCCCGCCTTGAATTCGAGCGGGAGCACACCCATGCCGACGAGGTTGCTGCGGTGAATGCGTTCGTAGCTTTCAGCGATGACCGAGCGGACGCCCAGGAGTCGCGTGCCTTTTGCCGCCCAATCGCGCGAAGAGCCGGAACCGTATTCTTTTCCGGCGATGACGACCAGCGGCACACCGGCTTCACGATATTTCACGGCGGCGTCGTAGATCGACAGCTTCTCACCATCGGGAAGGAAAAGAGTCCAGCCGCCTTCGGTGCCCGGGGCGAGCTGGTTTCGCAAACGAATGTTCCCAAAGGTGCCGCGCATCATGACCTCATGGTTGCCACGGCGCGCGCCGTAGGAATTGAATTCATGCGGCTTCACGCCGTTGGCAATGAGGTACTTTCCCGCGGGTGAGTCGACAGGAATTGATCCGGCCGGCGAAATGTGATCGGTCGTGACGCTGTCGCCAAGAATGGCCAGCACCTTGGCACCACGAATGTCCGCGAGCGGGGGAGGCGTCTTCGGCATATTCTCGAAAAACGGCGGCAGCTTGATGTACGTCGATTTCGGGTCCCACTTGTAAATATCGCCTTTGGGAATGGGCATGGACTTCCAGTGCGCATCGCCTTCGAACACTTGGCCGTATTGCTTGCTGTATTGCGCCGTAGAAACAGAAGAACGAACGGTTGCTTCGATTTCTTGCGGAGTCGGCCAGATGTCTTTCAGATAGACCGGTTTGCCCGCAGAATCGTTGCCCAGCGGTTCGCTGGTTAGGTCAAGGTCCATGCGCCCCGCAAGAGCGTAAGCGACCACCAGTGGCGGTGAGGCTAGATAATTGGCGCGAACCAACGGATGAATGCGTCCCTCAAAGTTGCGATTGCCGCTGAGCACGGCAACGGCGATCAGATTATTGTCCTTGATGGCCGCGCCGATGGCGTCTGGGAGAGGACCGCTGTTGCCAATGCAGGTGGTACACCCATAGCCCACCAGGTGAAAGTTCAGTTTCTCAAGATAAGGTGTCAACCTTGCGGCGAGCAGGTAATCGGTCACCACTTTCGAACCGGGCGCAAGGCTGGTCTTGACCCAAGGCTTGACGTGCAAACCGCGCTCGACAGCTTTCTTTGCCAGCAGGCCAGCGCCCAACATAAGCGAGGGGTTCGATGTGTTGGTGCAGCTGGTGATGGCGGCAATGACCACGGCGCCGCTCGAAAGGTCAAACGAGTCGCCGTTGTTTCGGACGGCAACGTGCTTGGCCGGCGTTCCTTCGAGGACTTTAGCAAACGAAGCCTTGGCCTGGCGCAGCGCGACGCGATCCTGCGGACGCTTGGGGCCAGCAACAGTGGGCTCGACGGTTCCCAGATCCAGCTCCAGGGCGTCGTTGAAGAGTGGGGGAGGCGTTTGATCGGTGCGAAAGAGCATCTGCTCTTTGCAGTAGGCTTCAACAAGAGCTATCTGCTCCGCTGAACGAGCGGTGAATTGTAGATAAGCGAGTGTCTCCGCATCAACAGGGAAAAAGCCCATGGTGGCGCCATACTCAGGGGACATATTGGCAATGGTGGCGCGGTCGGGAACGCTCAGCGTGGACAGACCCGAACCATAGAATTCCACGAATTTTCCGACCACCCCTTTTTTGCGCAACATTTCCGTAACTGTTAAAACGAGATCTGTCGCGGTCGCGCCGTCGCTCAAGCGCCCGTGCAGACGGAAACCAACGACTTCCGGAATGAGCATCGAAGAGGGCTGGCCGAGCATGGCGGCCTCTGCTTCGATTCCGCCGACGCCCCAGCCGAAGACGCCCAGGGCATTGACCATGGTAGTGTGGGAATCCGTGCCCACGACCGAATCGGGATAAGCCTCAAACCTGTTGCCGTACGGCATGGCGCAGACGACTCGCGCGAGGTATTCCAGATTCACCTGGTGGCAGATTCCGGTGTCTGGTGGAACGACTTTGAAGTTCTGAAACGCCGTCTGCCCCCAGCGCAGGAACGCGTAGCGCTCGACGTTACGCTGAAACTCCAACTCCGCATTTAGGCCGAAGGCGTTGACGTTGCCAAAATTGTCGACCTGGACGGAATGGTCGATGACCAGCTCGGCAGGGAAGAGCGGATTGATTCGCTTCGGGTTGCCGCCCATGCGTTGCACGGCTTCACGCATGGTGGCGAGATCGACGATCGCAGGTACCCCCGTGAAGTCCTGCAGCAGGACGCGTGCGGGCATGAACGCGATCTCTTTTTCCGGAGCGCCAGGCCGCCAGTTTGCCAGCGCGCGGATGTCCTCGGCATGGACAAAGCGGCCATCCTCGCAGCGCAGGAGGTTCTCCAGAAGGATGCGCAGTGAAAAGGGGAGCTTTGCCAGGTCGGCAACGCCCTGCTTTTCAAGGAGCTCGAGACGGTGAATATCGAACGTCTGAGCGCCCACGTTCAGTTTGTCGCGTGTGCGGAAAGAATTGCCCGCGTTGATGGCCATTCTGACAGTCCTTTGGCGGTGAGCTGCAACCCCCTATGATAACCGAAATTGAATCCCAGTGCCGCGCAGCTATACTGGTATGGCCGTGAACATCGTCCTCATTTCGACTTATGAATTGGGGAGGCAGCCCTTCGGGCTGGCCTCGCCTGCGGCATGGCTGCGTAAATGCGGCCACCCAGTCGTGACCCTTGACCTTGCCCGGCAGGCCTTGGATGAGGCTGCCATCGGTGACGCCGAGCTAATCGCGATTTATTTGCCCATGCATACGGCCACGCGGCTGGCGGCGCAACTCCTTCCCCGGCTGCGGAAACTGAATCCAAGCGCGTATCTCTGTTGTTACGGGCTGTACGCCCCTATGAACGCTGATTATCTTCGCGCGCTCGGCGTAGCCACGATTCTGGGCGGCGAATTTGAAGAGGGGCTCGTGCACCTGGCAGAGCGCCTGGCCACAGCTGGGCAGCAGGCCATCCGGCAGCCCGCGGAATCCCGGATCTCCATGGCCCGATTGCAGTTCCAAGTGCCGGATCGATCAGGAATGCCTGCGATGGAGAAGTACGCGCATCTCATTGTTCCCGGGGACGGTTACCGGATCGTTGGTTCGACAGAAGCGAGCCGCGGCTGCAAGCATCTTTGCCGGCATTGCCCGATCGTGCCAGTCTATAAGGGCGTTTTTCGAATCGTCAGCCAAGACGTAGTGTGCGAAGACATTCGCCGCCAGGTAGCAGCGGGCGCGCAGCACATCACCTTTGGTGATCCGGATTTCTTTAACGGCATTCGTCACGCGATGGAACTCGCGGAAGCATTTCATCGAGAATTTCGGGCGGTGACGTACGACGTGACCATTAAGATCGAACACTTGCTCAAATATGAGAAGCAGTTGCCCGCTCTTCGCGATACAGGCTGTCTCTTTGTGACCAGTGCGGTCGAATCCGTGGATGATGCGGTGTTGAAGTTCCTCGACAAGGGACACACGCGCGAGGATTTTCTCCGTGTCGTGAAGACGTTCCGCGGGCTTGGCATGACGCTTCATCCGACTTTCGTGCCCTTTACACCGTGGACCACAGTGCATGGCTACCTGGATTTGCTACGCGTGATCGAGCAACAGGGCGTGATCGAAAATGTTGCGCCCATTCAGCTTGGTATTCGTTTGCTCATCCCGGAGGGCTCGCGAATGCTGGAATTGGAAGAGGTGCATCGTCTGGTTGGGTCGTTCGATCCGCAGTCGCTGGCGTATCCGTGGAAAAACGCCGACCCGCGTCTGGACACTCTCAGCGAAACGATACAGGAGATTGCGGCGGCGGCGGAACGGCAAAAAGAATCGCGGCCGGCTACGTTCGATCGCATCTGGAAGGCTGCGCACGCCGCAGCCGGGTGGCCCGCTCCACAGATCAAAATATCGCCATCCCAGGCGGGTGTTCCGTTTCTCAGCGAACCCTGGTACTGCTGTGCCGAGCCGACCCGGGACCAGTTGGTTTCCATCGGCGCTCAAAAGCCACCGGTGAACAAAGCCGTCGGCGGCGCCGACGGCTTTGTTTGATCCCGACAAAGAGACGCCTCACAAATGACGAATCCGTCCAAACGATTGCTGCTCTTCACCGCTAAACTCGGTTACCAAACGCGAAGTTTTGAGGATGCCGCGCACAAGCTGGGCGTGCCGCTTCTTTACGTCACCGATCGATGCCACCAGTTGGAGGATCCGTGGGGCGATCAGGCCATCGCCGTGCATTTCGAAACCCCAGAGGTAGCCGCGTATACAGTGATGGAGGCGCTGCGCGGCCAGGGTGACAGCGGGATTCTTGCTCTGGGTGACCGGCCCGCTGCCGCTGCCGCCTACGCCGCGCGGGGTCTGGGAATCCGTTACAGCCATCCTGCCGCAGTGGAAGCTTGCCGGAGCAAGCTGCGCATGAAAGGAATCTTTCGAGATGCCGGGTTGTGTGTTCCGTGGTTTCGGCATCTTCCCGTCGATCCCCCTCCCGAGCCGGAGCTGCTGGGTATCTCCTATCCCTGTGTGCTGAAACCGCTTTCCCTTTCGGCTAGTCAGGGCGTCGTGCGCGCAAACAATCGCGAGGAGTTTCTCGCGGCAGCCGCACGTATCCGGCGGTTGCTCAAATCCCCGGAGATTCTTGCTACTCGCGAGGCCCATCTCGATCACATGCTGGTGGAAGGTTACATACCAGGGAGGGAAGTTGCAGTCGAAGGACTTCTCACGGATGGTACTTTGCGCATATTGGCGATCTTTGATAAACCCGATCCGCTCGAAGGCCCGTACTTCGAAGAAACCATCTACATCACACCGTCGCGTCTTCCCGAATCCATGCAGCGCGCCATCGAGAGATGCGCGAGAGATGCAGCGCGAGCTCTGGGTCTGTCGCATGGACCAATCCACGCGGAGTTTCGCGTCAACGAGGATGCCGTGTGGCCTCTGGAAGTCGCGCCCCGGCCGATCGGCGGGCTCTGCGCTCGGGCCCTGCGATTTTGCCTTGACGGGGCAAGCGACCCAATCGGACTCGAAGAGCTGCTTTTTCGACATGCGCTGGAGTTCCCCGGATGGAATTCGCCGCGTGAACGAATTGCCTCCGGCGTCATGATGATTCCCGTTCCCAAGAGCGGAATTCTGGAGAGCGTCTCTGGCGAGCGTGCCGCTTGTTCGATTCCGGGGATCACCGAACTGTCGATCACCGCCCGGTTGCACGATGCCATCGTTGCCTGGCCTGAAGGCGCAAGCTATCTGGGATTTCTTTTTGCTCGGGGGAGCACGCCGGAGAAAGTCGAGCAGGCGCTCCGCGAAGCCCATGAAAAATTATCGTTCACCATTACGCCAGGCCTGCCGGTCGAACATCCCGCGACTCACCGAATGACGAACCACGGGAATTAACCTTTTGCCTTGGGAGCAACGTATCCCTCGGGCAATTTGGCGCCTTCGCCGAAGAAAAACTGCTCCATCTGCTCTTCCATGATTTTCTGCGAGTTGGGATCGAGCGGATTCAGCCGGTACTCGTTCATCACCATCTTGGAGTGCTCCAGCCAGAGTTTCCAGGCGTCCTTCGATACGCTTTCGTAGACGCGCTTGCCTATTTCTCCTCGCCACGGGATACGATCCAGGCCGGGCAATTCTTTGTCAAATTTCACGCAGTGTACCATGCGCGTGCCGGGTTTCGCCGCTTCGCTGGGTGCCGGTGTTGGACCACAAGATTCATTCGCCATGCTCGTCTCCTCACGCGCGTTCTTCCTTCTCACCTTACTGCAACTTCGAGGAAATTCCTAGTTGGATACTGCTCTTCCACTGCTCTTCCAAACGAATCCATGGAAGTAGCGTGTTCTTAGACCTAGAGCCTTTCATTGTTATTGAGGGAGATATGGGAATATTCCTTACAGCAAGGGTAGAAGCTCGATTTCTCCTTTTCGCACGCGCACGGTCGGTGCTGGAGATTGAAAATGACCGCCCGAGAATGGATCCCCAGCATTCTCAGTCTTTCGAGAAAATTCAGGAGCAAGGAGTGCGGACAAGCCTACGCGGGCGGCCCGGGGAGAGGACCGTTCCTGCTGTTGACCGCCTCCCCGGCGAAGGATCTTGTCATTCCAGGCGCGGACTATTCCTTCGGGCGGTTGCGGCTCGCGCTCGCCCGGGGTAAGTTCGAATCTCTTGGCCGCCAGCGAAGACCCGTAATACGATTGCACCTGGTGCGTAGGCTGAACAAGGCCTGATACAGTTGGACACCATCCTCAACAACGCGCTGGGGAAGAGTCAATTCGCTGCGCCGTAGGTTCGGATCTCTTCACCTTGCACGTACTCGCTCATCGATTAGTATGGCCAGAAGATAAAAGGAAAGACCGGAGGTGCTGCGCCCGTGGCTGAGATCACCACGCTGTTCTGGGACATTGGAGGCGTCATCCTGACAAATGGTTGGGACCGTGGATCGCGAAAAGAGGCCACAGAGGTTTTTCACCTGGATTGGGAAGAATTTCAGGACCGCCACGATCTCTCATTCCCGGCTTTCGACTCCGGACAGATCACTCTGAATGAATATCTCGATCGGACGTTGTTCTATCGCCAGCGCGGCTTCACGCGCGAAGAATTCACTGGCTTCATGTTCGCGCAGTCAAAGGAATACCCGGAGACACGCGAAATTCTTGATAAACTCGCGAGCTCCAGGAAATACTTTGTTGGGGCCATCAATAACGAGCCGCTGGAGCTCAACCAATACCGCATAGAGGCTTTCGACCTTCGAAGAAACTTTCTGGTTTTCTTCAGCTCTTGTTATGTTCGATCCCGGAAGCCCGAAGAGATGATTTTTCGCGTCGCGCTGGAAGTTACGCAGCGCAAGCCGGAGCAGTGTCTTTTCATTGATGACCGGCCGCTGAACCTGGAAAGCCCGCGGCGCCTGGGGATGAACACCATTCACCATCAGAACGCGGTGCAATTGCGCTCGGAGCTTGGAAAGTATGGGGTTGAGGTATAGTTTTGGACGCTGCCACAGGTTCCTGAACAGGGCGCAACTTGATGGAGGAAGAGACGATGGCTGGGGACACGGGTCGTTCCGGTTCAGTGTACGGGGGAGCGTCTGAGCCTTGTACGGTGGTTCTCTTCGGCGCCTCGGGAGATCTGGCAAAGCGCAAAGTCATTCCTGCCATGTATGACCTGGCGATTCACAGTGCGCTGGGACCACGTTACGTCATCGCGGGCTTTGCGCGCACGCCCATGTCCGAAGAAGCTTTTCGCACCACTCTGGGCGACGCAGCCAAAAGCATCTCGGAAGTCGGGCCAATCGATCCGCAACAGTGGGACGCGTTTGCCTCCAACCTTTATTACAGTCCCGGGGATTACGCCAACTCCGAAGCGTACACACAGCTGGCCAAGCGCCTGTCGGAACTGGAATCTTCAAAAAACATTGGCGGCAATCGTTTGTTTTATCTTTCCACGCCGCCGGAAGTTTATCCAGACATTGTCGAGCAGCTGGGCCGGGCAGGACTCGCTCGCGCTTCCGCTCCGAACTCCTGGGTGCACATCATCATTGAGAAACCTTTCGGGCGGGATCTGGCATCGGCGAAGGCTTTGAACGAAATTGTCCTCAGAGTTTTCGACGAAAGGCAGGTCTACCGCATCGATCACTACCTGGGCAAGGACACCGTGCAAAACCTGCTCGTGCTGCGTTTTGGCAACGGGATATTCGAACCTCTTTGGAACCGGAACTATGTCGATCACGTGCAAATCACCGCATCGGAAACGCTCGGGGTCGAACGGCGCGGCGGTTTTTATGAAACGGCAGGCGCGCTCCGGGACATGATTCAAAGCCACGTTCTGCAATTGACGTCTCTGGTCGCCGTCGAACCTCCCGCTTCGTTTGATGCCACCGCGGTGCGCAACGAAAAACTGAAAGTGCTGCAGTCCATCCGCCCCTTCGATCTGGAAATGGTGGCCCAATCGGTGGTTCGCGGACAATATGCTCCCGGAAGACTCGGGGATAAGCCGGTACCCGGCTACCGTGAAGAGCCCAACGTGAATCAAGCTTCCAAGACTGAGACCTTTGTTGCCGGCAAATTATTGATCGACAACTGGCGCTGGGCCGGCGTTCCGTTTTATCTTCGAACGGGCAAGCGCCTCGCCAAGCGCAGCACCGAGATCATGATTCAATTTCGCCGCGCCCCGCACATCGTTTTTCGCGAGAAAGAGATTGAGCCCAACCGTCTGATTTTGAATATCCAGCCGGACGAAGGCATTTCCGTTTCTTTTGGCGCAAAACGCCCGGGAACCGAAATGAGCATCGGAAACGTCACCATGAATTTCTGCTATCGTGAAGCTTTTGGAGAGGGGACGCGTAGCGCCTACGCGACACTCTTGAACGACTGTGTGCGCGGCGATGCCACACTCTTCGATCGCGGTGACAGCGTCGAGGCCGCCTGGTCGCTTGTGGACCCCATCCTCGACGTCTGGAGTGCTGCCAAGAGCGCGGCCGTGCCACAATATCCAGCGGGGAGCTGGGGACCAAGAGAATCCGATGTGCTGCTCGAACGTGACGGCAGACAGTGGTACAACCCGTAGTTGCAGCACCTGACGTAACTAAAGGTATAGATCGGGTAGGGGGAACAGGTGATCCTTGCAGGGGACGTTGGCGGGACGAAGTGTAATTTGGCGCTCTTTTCGGAAAAAGGCGGCACACTCACGCCCGTCTTCAAGCAGCGCTTCGCAAGCAAAGAGTTCGCCCAATTCGAGCGCATCGTCAAGGAATTCTCGCGCCAGGCGGCTGAACATCTGGGGAAGGAAAGCATCGTTGCCGCGGGATTTGGAATCGCTGGGCCGGTGATCAATGGCACCGTGAGAGCCACGAATCTTCCGTGGATCGTGGATACCAAATCTCTCATAAAGGAGCTAAATGTCCCCCACGTCGTTCTCTTGAATGACCTGGGCGCCACGGGCCACAGTATCGAGCATCTTCCGTCGGAAGATTTCTGCGTCTTGAATTCCGGTAGTCCCGAGCCGGGTGGAACTCGCGCGCTGCTCGCGGCGGGCACGGGTCTTGGCCAGTCAATTCTAGTGTGGGACGGAGGACGCTATCGCGTTGTGCCCTCCGAAGGCGGGCACTCCGACTTCGCGCCGCACACCGAACAACAGATTGAACTGCTGCGCTTCATGCGCCGTCGGTATCCTCAAGTAAGCTGGGAACTCATTCTCTCCGGTCGCGGCTTCCGCACCATTCATGAATTTCTCGCGCCGAAAGTTACACACGCTACGTTTGAGGATCCCGATGCTGACCCCGCCCCAGAAATCACGCGACGCGGCTTGGAGAAGTCCTGCCGGGTCTGTTCCGACACGTTGGATCTCTGGACCGCCATCTATGGAGCAGAAGCAGGAAATCTTGCGCTGAAAGTTCTGGCGCTCGGCGGTGTTTACGTTGCGGGCGGCATCGCCGTCAAAATTCTCGAAAAAATGAAAGACGGCATTTTCTTTCACGCCTTCAAGGACAAGTGGAAATTCGAAGGTCTCCTGAGCAATATCCCCGTCTCCATCGTCCTCAACGAATCCGCCCCGCTCCTCGGAGCCGCGTACGAGGCGCTGGCCGCCATCGATAAGTAGCGCGGGCTTCAGCCCGGCATGTCGTTTTACTGTTCTTAAGCCGCAGCCATTCCCGCGCCCATGGATTCCTGATGCCATCATTCCCAAATGCCAAGCATCGCTAGATTCTTTTTCGTCAATGAATCTCGGGCTTCCAGCCCACCCCCACGGCTGGAAGCGAAGCAAGCGTAGGTCTCTGCCTTTCCGGCGGAAGGATTTCCTTCGGCACACCAATGGACCTCGAACAGAATGAGGGGTTTTATTCTCAAGATTTTGAACACTTGACACGCTCCCATCCTCGAGTTTCTGTGACCCAGTGTATTTCAGTGACGACTGAGTATTCGACTTTCCACTATCATGATGTGAATGGCCCTCTTCGAAGACAAGTTAGGAGAGTGGAAGCCGGTTTCACGCCTGAGAGGAATCGCCTGGCTCTGTTTCTACGCCCTTTTCCTCCTCCTACGCCTTCGCCGACCGCTCCGGATTCCTCATCGTCGACTACCTCAATCTGCTCATCCACGAAGGCGGGCATTTCTTCTTCAGTTGGTTTGGCAACACCATCATGATTCTCGGCGGAACCATCGGCGAACTCCTCGTCCCTCTTCTATGCGCCATCTATTTCTTCTGCCAACGCGAAACCACCGGCTTCGCATTCAGCACCTACTGGTTGTTCGAGAATTTTCCCTACATCGGCAGCTACATGGCCGACGCACGCAGTGCGGCATTGCCCCTGGTGGGCTCGGAGGAGAGCGACTGGACCATTCTCTTTGGCCAGTGGGGACTCCTCGCCGAGGACCAAAAAATCGGCGCAATCATGCGCACCCTGGGCTGGCTCGGCATGCTCGCCACCATGACCTGGCTGGCCAACCGCGTTCGCCATGGCGAGGCGTCAAAACCACCCTGGCCATCCTGATTGGTGGCTAACCCGGTCTGCGCGATTCGCCTCTCATCCTTACAGTTTCTTGATACGATTGTTCATAGTGTTGGCCGTGCGGGACACTTCCGCCATTCTGCATCGAGGCCAAGGAGCTGAGTATGAGCAGTGCCGTAACCACCCAGGTATCCGAACTCCAGAACTACGTGAATGGCGTCTGGCGGCGAGCGGCCGCGACCGAGTACGTAGACGTTACCAACCCCGCTACTGCGGAGGTGCTGGCGCGCACCCCGCTCTCGACATCCGCTGACGTCGACGCTGCCGTCCAAGCCGCTGTCGATGCCTTTCCAGCTTGGCGCCGCACACCTCCCGGTGAGCGCGTTCAATACCTCTTCAAGCTGAAAAACCTTTTGGAAGATCAACTCGACGAACTTGCAAGAATCATTACCCTCGAAAACGGCAAGACCTTCGCCGAAGCCCGGGCCGAACTTCGTCGCGCCATCGAAAACGTCGAAGTCGCTTGCGGCATCCCCATAATGATGCAGGGCTACAACCTTGAGGACGTGACGCCCGGCGTTGATGAGATGCAAATTCGCCAGCCACTCGGAGTGGTTGCGGCCATCGTGCCCTTCAACTTCCCGGCGATGGTCTCGTATTGGTTCCTTCCGTATGCCATCGCGTGCGGAAATACCTTCATCCTGAAACCATCCGAGCGCGTCCCCCTATCCATGCACCGCGCCTTTGAGCTTTTGGAAAAGACTGGCCTGCCCAAAGGAGTGGTGAACCTCGTCAACGGCGGTCGCGATGTGGTTAATGCGCTTTGTGACCATCCGCAAGTTCGTGCCATCAGTTTTGTGGGTTCGACTCCGGTCGCCAAGCATGTTTACACGCGTTCCGCCGCCAGCGGCAAGCGCATGCAGTGCCAGGGCGGAGCGAAGAATCACGTCGTCGTTTTGCCGGATGCGGACATGGATCTGGCGACGCAGATCATCAGCGACAGCGCATTTGGTTGCGCAGGGCAGCGCTGCCTCGCCGTTTCCGTTGCCGTCACCATTGGCGAAGCGCAAAAATCTTTCCGCGACTCCATTGCGCACGCCGCTTCCGCAATTCGCGTCGGCAATGGCCTCGATGTCGGCATTCAGATGGGCCCGGTGATCACCAAGGAGAGCAAACAGCGCATTGAATCGCTCATTTCCGCAGGCATTGGTGAAGGCGCACAACCCATCGTCGATGGGCGCAACGCGAAGATCCCGAAATACGAATCGGGAAATTTTCTCACCCCCACGATCCTTGACAGATTGCCGTCCACCAGCCAGCTTGCCAATACGGAAATCTTCGGCCCCGTGCTCAGCCTGATTCACGCCAATTCCATTGATGAAGCCATGGAATTTCTTCGCCGCAGTCCTTATGGCAACCAGGCGTCGCTGTTCACCACAAGCGGCTCAGCGGCGCGCAGATTCCGCTACGAAGCGCCTGCAGGAAATATCGGAATCAATATCGGCGTGGCCGCGCCGATGGCCTATTTCCCTTTCAGCGGCTGGAAGGAGAGTTTCTTCGGCATCCTTCACGGCCAAGGGCGCGACTCCGTTGAATTCTTCACCGAATCGAAGATCGTCGTGGAGCGCTGGTCACGACAGGAGACCCGCAAGTTTTAGTTTGCAGTGCGGGAGCATTACTCCCGCTTTTGTGGCGGTCACCCGCAAGTCGGCGTTTGTACACAAGACTCGCAGGCGCGGTATCAAGAGCTGGTCGTAGTCTTTGAATTTGAACTTTATAACTTTACTTTGAAATTTGTGATTTGATTCTCATGCAAAGCAAACCTCTTCATTTGGACGTGCACGAGCAGATCGAGTGCGCACACACGTTGGCATCGCGCTTTTATACCGATCCCACGATACTGGAGATCGAAAAGTCGCGTATTTTCCGGCGCACTTGGCAGCTGGTCGGAACCCTTAGCCGGTCGTGCGGGGAAGAGAATGGGGTGAAGCGGACTATCGCTGACCCGGAAAGTTTTTTCACCGCGGATCTGGCTGGTGAACCAATCATCGTCGTCCGTGACAAGCAAGGAGAGTTGCGTGCTTTTAGCAACGTTTGCCGCCACCGCGCCGGACCCATCGCCCTGGGCAGCGGCTGCAAGAATGTCCTCCGTTGCCAGTACCACGGCTGGACGTACACGCTTGATGGCCGCTTGATCGGCACACCCGATGTCGAAGGCGTTGAGTTCTTTGACCGCAGCACCATGGGCATGGTGCCGCTCCGCTGCGAGACCTGGGAGCAGTTTGTCTTTGTGAATTTCGACCTGAAGGCCGAGCCGCTCTCCGTTTACCTCGGCCAGATTCCCCGGCAGGCGCGGGCTTTCCAATTCGATGGTCTGCAATTTGCCGAGCGTCGCGACTATGTCATCGATTGCAACTGGAAGATCTATGTCGATAACTATCTGGAGGGCTATCATATCCCCATTGCCCATCCTGGCTTGATGAAGGAGATCGATTACGCGCAATATCGCACGGACACCTTCCGCTTCTATTCCCAGCAATTCGCTCCGATCCGTGCCCTCCAGGCAGAAGACGCAGGCGGGCGCCTCTACACGCCCGGCACTGGTCAGCAAGCTCTCTACTTCTGGGTTTTCCCAAACCTGATGCTCAACATCTATCCGGACAACATCTCGACCAACCTGATCGTGCCTCTCTCCCACGAAAAGACGCTTACGATCTTCGAATGGTTTTTCCACGACACGGCTTCGGAGAAGAATCTGGAGCGCATCAGGCGCTCAGTGGCGTTCAGCGACGAAGTACAGCAGGAAGATATTGGCCTCTGCGAAAATGTTCAGCGTGGTTTGCGCTCTTCGACTTATGACCGCGGGCGCTACTCCGTCAAGCGTGAAAACGGCGTTCACCATTTCCACATGCTGCTCGGCGAGTTCCTGGGGCAGCCGTAATCGGCGATGAAGTTCTCGTGATCATTCTCCTGATGGGCCCTGCGGGATCTGGAAAGACGACCGTAGGCGAAGTGCTGGCCTCACAGCTCAAGTGGGAATTTGCCGATGGCGACAATTTCCACTCGCCCGCCAACATTGAGAAAATGGCTCACGGACTACCGCTCAGCGACGACGACCGCATCCCCTGGCTCAATTCCATTCGCGAGGCCATGTTTCGGTGCGAGGTCGAGAGCCGCAACCTCGTTCTGGCATGTTCCGCCCTGAAGCGCAGCTATCGCGAGCTGCTCCAAATCAATTCCAATGTGAAGTTTGTCTACTTGAAGGGTTCCTACGAACTGCTTCGTGAGCGGTTGCATTCGCGAAAAGGGCACTACGCCGGCGAGCAAATCCTGGCCAGTCAATTCGCGGATCTTGAGGAACCCACCGATGCTATTACGATCGACGCCGCGCAGCCCGGCGAACAAATCGTCGCGGAAATCCGCAAGGTGCTCGGATTATCTTAGGTTGCGCGGGCCTTGGAATTCTAGGGCTTCGCAGGCGCTGGCTTGGGTGTGGTAGCCGGGACCGCTGGCGCATTGCGGGTTCCGAAATCCACCTTGGGGACCTGCCGGGCACCTTCTTCCGTCTTAAAGTAGGCGTCGTTACGTGTGAAGCCGCTCAGGCTCGCTACCAGGCTGTTCGGGAAGAGCGCAATAAATGTGTTGTAATCCTGCACTGCCTCGTTGTAGCGGCGGCGCTCCACGGCGATGCGATTTTCCGTGCCCGCCAGCTCGTCCTGTAGACGCAAAAAATTCTCGTTGGATCTCAGCTGGGGATAGTTTTCAACTACTACGAGCAAGCGCCCCAAGGCGGAATCCAATTGTCCGTTCGCCGTGATTTTTTCAGCTGGAGAATGCGCGCCAAGCAAGGCGGAACGCGCCTTTGCGATATCTCCGAACACGGTTTGCTCCTGCGCCGCAAAACCCTTGACGGTCTCCACCAGATTGGGGATCAGGTCCGCTCGACGTTGCAAAACGACGTCCACCTGGGCCCATGCGGCATTCACCGCCTCGCGCTCGACCGCCATCTGATTCCTGCGGCTGATAAGCGAATTCCCCAGCATCAGGGCAACGACCACGAAAACAATTAAGACTATCAGACCTTTCTTCACATCCACCTCGAATCAGCTGGATTTTAAGAATGTGTATTCTTCACACGCTGCCATTCCCGCTTGGGAAAGTGATGCTCCAGCGCATCCAGAGTTTTCTCCAATGCCTTTAGATACGCGCCGTACACCGCAACAATTTCGCCGTGAAATTCGTCTGTCTCGCGCAGCTTCAGCATGGCGCCGTAGGCCACCATGTTTGAACCCGTCAGCTCTGCCGCTCGCGCAACGATATCATGCGCGGCCACAGGCGGCTCTTCTCCAAATGCAATCACTACATGGCGGAGCAGCGTCAGCACTCCGGAAAACGATTTTCTCAGAACGAGCGCCAGCTCCTTTGTATCCCCCGGCGCGCGCAGATAATGCTGCCTCAATTTCAGCAGGATTGTCCGCAAGTCATGCTCAATCTGCACGCGATGCAGGTTCATTGGCACTTCAATGTCCACAACGACATCCGCTCCATAGAGCACACGTCGCCCGTGCTGCATATCCAGAATCTCGATGGCGAAGACATCCGCAGCATGCCTCAGCTCATTTTTCGTGAAAAAAAGAGGCGCAGGTTCTTTCTGCTCGACGCACCACCATTTCACCACCTGCGCGAGGCGTCCCAACTCCTCGACGCTCAGGGAACGAAGGATGCAAACCACATTGAGGTCCGAGTGCCCTTCGTGAAAGTCACCGCGCGCGGCCGACCCGAACAAAATGACGGATTCGAGGTTTACCGCCGCGAATTCCTTCAGCCTGTTGACCAGTTCTGTTAGTTTTGTTTCCTTGGAGTGCATTTCACCTCCGTTCCCTTTTATCCAGAGCCCTACCAGCTTCCTGAAGCGCCTCCGCCTCCGCTGCTGCCGCCGCCAAATCCGCCAAATCCACCGCCGCCGCCGCCTCCGCCTCCGCCGAAGCCTCCCCCACTCCAGCCTCCGCGTCCCCAGTCCCTTCCCGAGCGCCTTCCAGCGCTGTCCGCAAGCATCCCCAGCAGAAACCAGAGCAAGCCGCCTCCGCCCGATCCGCCTCCGCGCCGGCCACCGCTGCGAGAAGATAGGCTCCCGATCGCCGCGAACAACAGAATCAAGCCGAGCACGAGCCAAACTCCCCAACTTGCGTTGTCAGCTCGGCCGTCTCGATTCCCTCCCGCCGGAGGCTGACCGGTCAGTGTCACCCCCGAATCGTCCGCCAGGTACTTTGCCAGCCGCCATGCGGCAATCTCTGTTGCCTTGCCGTAGTCGCCTTGCCGGAGGAATGGCACCATCGCACGACCCGCATCACCCGCCCGCGCATCATTGATCACCGGCTCGAGCCCGTAGCCCACTTCAATGCGATACTTGTGCTCATGGGGAGCGACCAGCAATAACACGCCGCGATTGTCTTTCTTGCTTCCGACTGCAAGCTGCTTGAAGAGGTCGACCGCGTAGTTCTCGACGCTTTCGCTTTCGAGCGATGGGATGGTCACAATCGCCATCTGCGCGCCAGTCTTCTGCTCCACCTCCGCGCATAATGCTTCGAGTTGTGACTGGGCTTTCGGGCTGATCACTCCGGCCAGGTCACTTACATAACCGGTCGGATGAATATTCTTGATATCGTCCGCTGCGCCGAAGCTCGCGCTGAACAAAAGCAGGCAGTGAAGCAATGCGGCCCGAGAGAAGTGGATTTTTCGCATGTAGTGTCCAAAGGCCGTCGCCAGTTGACTATAGGGCCAGCTTCGACCGGCTGTAAAGCGGTGTCAGCCATGTCCATGATCTTGCTACCTTGCCCTTACAGAGGAAAACAGTAATAACGGTCAGGAGGAATGCAGGAATTCAGGACGATCAACGCAGATAAACGGAGCGCACGAAAGCACATTTGCTGACAATCCTCTTTGTTTTCTGCCTTCGACGAAGCGAACCTTGCGAACGTCGCGAGCGCGCATTTATAATCCAGTGTCGTGGCGACGGCGCCAGCCGCATGGCATCAGGAGGGTCCTTGCCCGTAGGAACTGCGTTTCACGAAAGAACGCTGGCGCTGTGCGAGAGCCTGAACTACCGCGAATGGTCGGGCTATTACACGGTCAGCATGTATGAGATGCACCATGAGCACGAGTACAACGCCATCCGCAATTCGGCCGCGTTGATCGATATTTCTCCGCTGTTCAAGTACCGCGTGACGGGACGGGATGCGACAAAGTTCGTGAACCGCGTGATTTCGCGCGATATTAATAAGGTAGCCGTAGACCAGGTCATTTACTGCTGCTGGTGCGATCCGGAAGGAAAAGTGATCGATGACGGAACGATCACGCGGCTGGGCGAGAGTGAATATCGCTGGACGGCGGCAGACCCGAGTTTGCGTTGGTTTCAGCAGAATGCCTTGGGTGTGGATGTAAAGATTGAAGATATTTCGGAACAAACCGCGGCGCTGGCGCTGCAAGGGCCGATGTCAGGAAGATTGCTACATGCGGCCGCGGACGCCAACATCACGAACCTGAAGTATTTTCGCGTGACACGAGGGAGGATTGCGGGTGTGCCCGTGGACATTTCGCGCACGGGCTATACCGGCGATTTGGGATTCGAAGTGTGGATGCCGTGGCGCGACGCTGTGAAGGTGTGGGACGCACTGATCGCGAAGGGCAAAGCCTTTGATGTTCACCCGGCCGGAATGATCGCGTTGGACATCGCGCGAATCGAAGCGGGCCTGATCTTGATCGAAGTGGATTACATTTCGAGCAAGAAAGCGCTGATCGCATCGCAGAGGTATTCTCCCGCGGAGATTGGGCTGGGGAAGCTCGTGGATTTGAAAAAGGAAAGTTTCGTTGGGCGTGAAGCGCTGGCACAGGAAGCGAAGAAAGGCGCGGAACGGGCGCTTGTAGGGTTGGAAATCAACTGGAACGAAGTCGAGGCGCTTTACGACAAATTGAAGATGGCGCCGCAGGTGCCGAGCACCGCGTCGCGCACTGCGGTACCCGTGTATCGCGGTGGGCGGCAGGTGGGCAAGGCCACCTCGACAACGTGGTCGCCAACCCTAAAAAAGATGATCGCCCTGGGCAGCGTAAGCCGCGGGAGTGCACCGGCCGGGACAACGCTGAGCGTCGAGATGACCGTGGAAGCCGTGCGCCACACCGTTTCGGCAAAGGTCGTGCCGTTGCCCTTCTTCAATCCACCCAGGAAGACATCCGTTCCGGTGATCTAGGCGTAAAATCGATCCGCATACCTCTGAAGAAACGCCTTGCTAGCCCGTCGCGCTGAAGCCCTTGGCGCATCCTCATCGAATACGCGAACAATGACATGCCTACATTGCGACGAATGGAACCAACGCGTCGTGGGGTGTCCAAATCAACGTGCGATTTCCGCTCCTCAGCGTATCGATCTTTGCGCTTTTCTTCTCCTCTTGATATGGCGGAGAGGCAGCAATCCCAAGCAAGAATCATTTGTCCCATGCTCGGTCACAAACTCGTAACGCAAATCCGACCGCAGTTTCCTAAGGAAGACAAGGAGTCCGGAATCGAGGGAAAGTGTCCTTGCGACGCATTATAGAAACCGATGGCTCTGTAGGAGAAAGTGAGCGCATCGCGCGGAACGAACCATTGTTGCAGGCAGCAAAGACAGCCTGGAAATACGAACCGATAGCGTTAGACCGAGTGCGATTCAATCCCACACAACTGTTGATATCACCTCTCAAATACCAAACACGAATCAAAGAGATCCGATTCGTCGTGGCTCACCCACAAAACTAGCTCTTTCCCAACTCATTGCGGCAGGCGGTTGTATTTCTTGAGGACCTCCCGGAGGCGGTCGTGAGGCAGCCGAATGATCTTGTGATTCTCGATGCCGGTCATGGTCTCGGCGGCGACCATGGCGTTGATGATCGCTTCCTCGGTGGCCTGGACGGTGGCGGCAAACACCGGTTCGATCTGATCATTGGGCAGCATCTTCAGATCGACGAGATGGTCGGACGCCGCGGCGCCAGAATTGGCCGTCGAGAAGGCGATGAAAATGTCGCCGGAGCCGTTGCCGGAGATACTGCCGTTGCGCCCGAGGCCAAGCGAAACGCGGCGAGCGAGGCGTTTAAGCTGGTGCGCGACAAGCGGCGCATCGGTGGCCACCACAACGATGATGGAACCGCGGTCCAGTTCGTTGAATGATGTGGAAGCGTAAGCGGGGTCTTCAGGAATTTCCCTGCCGACGGGTGCTCCAGCGATGCGGAGATTTTTGCGCGACCCATAGTTGCATTGCACCAGTACGCCCACCGTGTAGGCGCCAATTTTCGATTCGATCTTTCGTGAAGACGTACCAATGCCGCCCTTGAATTCGTTGCAGACCATTCCGGTGCCGCCCCCGACAGCACCTTCTTCGACCTCGCCGCCGTGTGCGGCATCGATGGCGTGGAAGGCGTGTTCCGGTTTCACGTGGAATCCGTTGATGTCGTTGAGCCAGCCGTCCCAAGTCTCTGCCACAACCGGCAGTGACCACCAATAACCTGTGGGATCGGGCTGGCCGTGCGCGACGCGCCATTGAATGACGGCGTCGCGAACGACGCCTACGCTGTGCGTGTTGGTGATCATCACCGGACCTTCAAGAAACCCGGATTCTTCTACCCACGTGGTGCCGGTCATTTCGCCATTGCCGTTGAGCGACCACCAGCCGGCGAAAACGGGATCGTTCATCGAGTCTTTTCCACGCGGAAGGACTGCGGTAACTCCCGTCCGAATCGGCCCCTTGCCTACTTGAAGTTTTCCCGCGCCTGAAATGAGCGTGGTATGTCCAACTGTCACGCCGAAAACATCGGTGATGGCATTGAATGGACCGGGCGAGCCGTCGAAGGGTACGCCCAGATCGCGCGCGCGGGGCTTGGCAGGCGGAGTCGCCTGAGCGGCGGCCAGAGAAATTAGGGAAAGCGAGCCAAGAAGAATGACGAGAGCGCGAAAATTGTTTGCACGAATCATGGCTTGTTTTTCTCCCAGGAAGATTGCGCGGAGCCCAGCAATCTGGCGTTTTTCTCCACGGCCCTTTCCAGCAGCACAGCTTGCTGCCTCCCCTGTTTCCAGTCGTGTCTTTCCACTGCTTCGGCGAGCCCTGGGAATTCCAAGTGCGCGTAAGTGTAACGCGAAGAATAGAGAAGATGCTGAAACCACGGGCGGCCGGGAATGCCCGCGGGATCGAGCCAGTTGGATTCGACCTGCAGCAGCTCTTCGTTGAGGCGCTGAATCTTCCCCGGTGAGGCTGAGCCTGACAAAAGATCGTAAGCGACGGCTTCGCGCAGAAGGTTGCCCGCTTTCTCGAATTCGGCGATTCGAGCGTGAAGCCGTTTCAATGGAAGAAGCCGCGGCTCAAATTTGTTCTTTTGTTCGAGCTCGCGCAGGAACCGTTCAAGGGCCGATGCGTTGAAGCCGAAGTCAAAGGGGAGAATGTCCGCATTGGCGAGACGAAGAGCGACGAGACCCCAAATGCGAGTAAGGGCGATGTGGTATTCGAACGCCGGATCACCGATGTGCGACATCCAGTAATAATCGTCGTACATCGAGTGATACACGCCGTAGTCGCCGGTAAATCCGAGATTGATAACCGGCCGACCGAGATGATTCAGAAACACCGTATGATCGGAGCCGCTGCCGATGCGCGTTTCGACGAGCGCGCTGTCGAATGGCGGAGTGCTCGCTTTCGAATCGCGCATCGTGGTGGCGCGCCAGGCTTCGTACAGAGCTTTTTCCGATGGCGCGCGGACGTCTTTGGAAGCCTCCACGAGCATCGGCGCGAGAGAAGCGACGGCAGAGGGCGAGAAGCTCAGGCCGTCGGGGCCCGCGGTGGTGGCGGCCCCGGCGACAGATTCATCGACGTTGAGATAAGCGACGAGTTTTTTCTTCAGATCATCGGCGAATTGCTCGCCCCATTCGGTCGAGCCGGTGAGAGCGTATTCTTCACCATCCCAGCTGCAGACCACGATGGTGCGGCGCGGACGGACGTCACGCTGTTTGAGTTCGCCAAGAGAACGCGTGAGCTCCATCATCGACGCGGTGCCACTGGAAGGATCCACCCCGCCGAAAACCCACGCGTCACGATGATTGCCGAGCAACACCCATTCGTCGGGAACTTCACTGCCGCGAATGCGCGCTTCGACAACCGTGTAGGCCTGCATGCTAGTGTCCATGTCCACTTTCACGTGAACTTTTACCGCGCCGGTGAATCGATAGCGGATGGGCAAAGCACCCTGCCAATCCTGCGGTGCTTCAGGACCGTTCATGTTTTCCAGAAGCGGCTTGGCGTCGCGCCAGGAGAGGGGAAGAGCAGGAATCTTCGGGAGCGAGCGCGCTTCTTCGGGAGCGATGCGCTGTGCGCCCGGGACGGAAGCCCAGCCGGGCGTGGTGGGATCTCCAGGGACGATGTAATCGTAAGTGATCGCACCACGCTGAATGTGACTTTCCGGGCCCCAGGGGCCGTCGGGGAAAATCTTCCCTTTCGTGTATCCGTCTTCGGCCGGATCGGAATAGATAAGCAATGCCGCGACTCCTTCGCGCTCAGCGGTGAGCGCCTTGAAGCCACGATAACTGTAGGGATTCGAATAGCGGACCAGCACGATCTTGCCCTTTACGCTGATACCGTTTTTGCGAAGCAGATCGTAATCTTCAGGATTGCCGCTGTGCGCGTAGATGACTTCGGCTGTCACGTCGCCGGAAGCGGAATAGCCAAAGTAGGAGCCCGAGACAGCGGGGTTCTTCGTGTCTGGATCGGCATCGTAGGCATCCTCTCGCAGAGAGGCGATGAAGTGGACAGGCTCGGTCATTTCGAGAGAGATGTTGCGCGGGCGCGAGTGCAGCACATCGTAGCGGCGAAGAGTGACCTCTTCCCATCCCTGCTTGCGCCATTCGTCCGCGACGAGGTCCGCGAGCTGGTTGTTGCGACCGGATGCCGCAGGGTGAGGTTCCGCAGTGAAGGTGCGGTGCCATTCACGGGCTTTGGCGGGAGACGGGATCGACTGAAACATGGATTCGATTTGGTGCTCGGCGGCGGCGTGCTGTGGGGAAAAGCCGAGAATCGGTGAGCTCGGTGGTGGGGACTGTTGCTGCTCAGCGGAAAGCACGAAAGCAAGAACGAGGAAGGAAAAGAAGAAGGGGTAGAGATTTCGAGAACGAAGGGGCATGGTTATTTTGTTCTCCAAAAAAAACGGCCGGGCCGAAGACGAAAGAGAACGGACGGACAGCGCATCAAGATGCAAACACTCTTGCCACAGCCGACTGCAGCGCGCGAGCGATCAGCGCACACTCCTCCGGCAGGATCGTGAACGGCGGAGCGAGAAGTATGTGATCGCCGCGCACGCCGTCAACACAGCCTTGCGTCGGATAGACGAGCACATTTTCCTCAAGACAGGCCTCGCGAATTTTCTCTGCGATGTCTTGCTCTTTTTGGAAAGGTTCGTGAGTGGCTTTGTCCTTCACAAACTCGACGCCGAGCAGAAGGCCAGAGCCGCGAATATCCCCGACATTCGGATGCGATTGAAGCGGTGAAAGGGCCGCGCACAGCTTTTGCCCGGCGGTATTTACGCGATCAAAAAGTTTGTGCGATTCGAGATAATCGAGAACAGCGTTGCCCGCGGCGGTGGATACTGCATGCGCTTGATAAGTGAAGCCGTGCATGAAGGCGCCCGAGCCCCGTTCGAATGCCGCGACGACGCGCGCGGAAACGAGAACCGCGCCGAGCGGCGCGTAACCGCTGGCAACTCCCTTACCCACCAGAATAATGTCCGGTTCGACGCCCCAATGCTGGACAGCGAACGGCTTTCCGGTGCGGCCCATTCCGGTCATAACTTCGTCGGCAATCAGAAGGATACCGTTCCTGAGGCAGATTTCCGCGATGCGCTGGGCGTAACCGTCGGGCGGCACGGCGGCGCCGAGAGTGGCACCGACGACTGGTTCGAAGATGAAAGCTGCGGCTTCACCGGCTCCGTGTTCGCGGAGAAAGACTTCGAGATCGTCGGCGCAAACGAGCTGGCATTGCGGAAAAGTCTTTTCGAAAGGACAGTGGTAGCAGAAACACGAAGCAATGTGTCCCCATTCCGGGATCAGCGGTTCATAGGCTGCGCGACGCGCGACATTTCCGCTGACGGACATCGCGCCGAGAGTACTGCCGTGATGGCTCTGGCGGCGGGAGAGAACGCGGTAACGATTCTTCTGGCCGCCTTCGAGGTGAAACTGGCGCGCGAGTTTTATCGCGGTTTCGGTTGCTTCCGAGCCGCCGGACGTGAAATAGACGCGGCCGCCTCTGCGAAAATTCGGGGGAGCCATGGCGAGCAATCGCTCGGCAAGTTTTTCTGCCGGCGCCGTGTGAAATTGTGAAGTGTGCGCGAAAGCGATCTGTGACGACTGCTCGGCCATGGCGCGGCCGATTTCCGGGATACCGTGACCGATGCAAACTACGGCGGCCTGGCCGGAAGTGTCGAGAAAGCGGCGGCCATCGGCGGTGATGATCCAGCAACCTTTTCCGCGAACGGCAATAGGAAAGGTCTTCTTGAAATTTCGGGGGAAAAGTCCGCTGCTCGTCGGCATGAGATGTCCGGGAAAGAATTGTAGCAGAGTAGAGAAGCAGCCGCGGACTGTACTCGAAATCGGAGAGCACGGGAAAAAATAACGTGGAGACGCAGAGCACGCGCGGGCTGGGAAAGAGGAAACGGAGTTAGAAGCGGAGCCAGCAAGACGCTGGCCAGCCGACCTTACAGACCGAGATGTGCTACGCTGGCGCGGATTTTTTGGGATGAAGCAGGGGGAAGTCTGGCCGAGAAATCGCAACGACTGGTGAGGACTATTGGGCGCTGGAGTCTGGTGGCGTTGATCATCAACACGATGATCGGAGCCAGTATTTTTGGTTTGCCCGCGTTGATTGCCGCGCGACTGGGGAGGTGGAGTCCCATCGGATTTCTGGCGGCGTTCGTTGGGATCGCGATTATCGGGGCGTGTATGGCGGAAGTCGCGTCGCAATTCCGAGAGGCTGGCGGGCCGTACCTGTACGCCAGAGTGGCGTTCGGACGATTTTGTGCCATTCAGAATGGCTGGTTGACGTGGCTGAGCCGGATTGCGGCGGTTTCCGCGGTTGCAAATCTCTTCATCATTTATCTGGCCGAGCTTTTCCCGCTTGTAGGAGCCCCCTTTGCCAGGGCGGGAGTCTTGACGATGCTCATCGGATTTCTTGCAGTCGTGAACTATCGCGGCGCCACAGGTGGAAAACTGCTCAGCAATTTCTTCACGGTAACGAAAGTGGCCTCGCTGACGTTTTTTATCGTAACGGGACTTGCGGCGCTGGCGCTGCATCCAGCGATACGGGTGACGCCGGCGGCGACGCAAACCACGGCCGCGGACTGGTTTGAGGCGCTGCTGCTGATGATCTACTCGTACGGAGGATTCGAGGCGGCACTCATCGCGACCGGGGAGACGCGCGACGCGCGCAAAGACATCCCCTTCGCGCTGTTCATCGCCATCGGGGCCACCACGCTCTTGTTTATCGCCGTGCAGTACCTGGTGATTCACACGATTCCAAACGTAGCGACGTCGAGCGCACCAGCGACGGACTCCGCGCGACGGTTTCTCCCGCCCCTCGGCGTTCGAATCGTCGCTGCGGGCACGCTTGTCTCCGCCTACGGATATCTAAGCGCGAATATGCTGCACACACCTCGAATCACGTTTGCCATGGGGCAACACGGAGATTTCCCTGCATTTTTCGGGAGGATCCATCCGCGCTTTCGAACGCCGCATCTTTCGATCGTGATTTTTGCCGCGGTGCTTCTGTTATTTTCAATCGCGGGCAATTTCCGCTGGAATGCCTTGCTGTCCAGCGTCGCCCGGCTTTTTGTTTACGGTTCGGTCGCCGCGGCACTGCCGGCGCTGAGAAAAACACACCCACAAGCCGAAGCGTTCCGTTTGCCGCACGGCGTCCTGATTGCCGGACTCGCGCTGCTTTTCACGGGAGTGCTAGTGACACGCATGCGCCAGGGAGAGCTTATCGTGATTTCCATCACGGCGGCCCTCGCGTTTGTCAACTGGCTGTGGGCACGGAAGCAGGTGACGCTCTCACAAGTTGCGCGCTAATCCGTCCGCGAGATAGCGAGGGAACCGCGGCCATTTTGGCGGTTGCATGCACTGCTCGGTCGTGGGATTTCCTTGCTGCGAATGAGTAATGCGCGGGAGAACAAACGATGACGAAGAAGAGATCGGGCGACGCGTGGATGCCGGCAGCCGATTATGGGCGCGCGATGCCGCGATTTACCTTGAATCTGCTGGTGCGCGACGTGCAGAAATCAATTCCTTTCTATAAAGATGTCCTTGCGGCGAAGGTGCAATATGCGGACGCAGATTTCGCGGCGCTGAGTCTGCAGGGAGTGGACTTCATGCTGCACGCCGACCATACCTATGACCATCATCCGTTGTTTGAGCGGCTGAAAGTGGTCGGAGCGCGCGGAACCGGAGCGGAGTTGCGCGTGATGGGAATTGATCCTGACGCGACCGAGAAAAGAGCAAAGGCAGCCGGAACGAAAATTATTCAGGCCGCGATGGATTTTCCGCATGGGTGGAGGGACATAATGCTGGAAGATCCCGACGGATACATCTGGGCAGTAGGCGTGGCGATTCCTTGAGCGGCGAGCCGCGGGCAGGACTATTGGATTCGGGACCGAAACGTGACAATATCCGTGATTCTGCACGGAGTGTTGCACCTCACAGTGTTCCGAAGGAGAAGAATCGAGATGAAATGCATTTTTCTGCGGTGCGGTCTTGTGGGCGCGTTGTTGCTCGGCGGCGGGCTTGGCATTGCGGGGCAACAAGCGGCGAAACATGCCATCGCTTTTGACGACTTGATTAAGTTGCACCGTATTGCGGAGCCACAGGTGTCGCCGGATGGAAAGTGGGTGGCCTACACGGTGGCGACGCCGGATATGGAAGCAAACCGCAATGCGAGCAACATCTGGATGGTGCCAACGACGGGGGGTTCCGCGATTCAACTGAGTCAGAGCGGGCACGATTCGTCGCCTGTGTGGTCGCCCGACGGGAAGACGCTCGTTTTTCTCTCTTCGCGCGGCGGTGATTCGCAAGTGTATGTGCTCTCGATGGATGGAGGCGAAGCGCATGCGCTGACGAAAGTCTCTACCGGTGCGGACATCGTGAAGTGGTCGCCGGACGGAAAGATGATCGCGTTTACTTCTTTAGTTTATCCGGATTGCAAAGACGACGATTGCAACAGCAAGCGCGACGCGGAAAAAGAAAAGAGCAAGGTGAAAGTACATGTGGCGGAGCATCTTCTCTACCGCCATTGGACGCATTGGAATGAGGGGAAGCGCAGCCATTTGTTCGTCGTTCCGGCGGATGGAAGCTCGGCACCACGAGACCTCACTCCGGGAGCAAACTACGACGTTCCGCCGGATGAGCGGGGCGGGCCGGGAGATACAAATTTTTCGCCCGACGGGAAAGAGATTTGCTTCACTGCCGTCACCGACAAGATGGAGGCGGTCAGCACGAACGGTGATTTGTTCATCGTTCCGGTTGAAGGTGGCGAGGCTAAGCGTATCACTACGCAGCCGGGATTTGACGGGAATCCGGTGTACTCACCGGATGGAAAATACATCGCCTATCACGCGCAGCTAACGCCGGAATACGAGGCGGATCGCTGGCGAGTGATGCTGTACGACCGGCATACAGGGAAGATCGAAAACCTGTCTGAGACATTTGACCGGAGCGCGGATGGGTTGGCTTGGTCGCCCGACAGTAAGACGATTTACTTCACAGCAGAGGACGAAACGTTGCAGCCAGTTTATTCGATTCCGGCATGTAGCTGTGGCTTGCCGATAAAAGTAATCTCGGAAGGATTCAATTCTGCGATTTCGTTTAGCAGCGATGGAAAGACACTCGTCTTTGAGCGCACGAGTCTCACGAAGCCGGCAGAAGTTTTCTTGGCGGCGAGCGATGGCTCGAACGTGCGACAACTGACCCATCAGAATGAACCGATTCTCGCGGGGCTGGAGATGAACGCACCGGAATCTTTCTGGTTCGCCGGCGCCGAAGGAACCAAAGTGCAGGCGATGCTGATTCGGCCGCCGAAAATTGATGCAACAAAAAAATATCCGCTCCTCGTGCTGCTGCACGGCGGGCCGCAGACGATGTGGTCGAATGCATGGGGTTATCGGTGGAATGCGCAAGTTTTTTCCGCAGCGGGGTACGTGACGCTGATGATCAACCGGCGCGGATCGACCGGGTACGGACAAAAATTCACGGATGAGATTACGAACGACTGGGGCGGAAAAGCGTACACCGATGTGATGAATGGCGTGGACTACACGCTGAAAGAATATCCTTTCATCGATGGGACGCGCATGGCGGCGGCGGGCGGATCTTATGGCGGATACATGGCGGACTGGATTGCGACGCATACGGACCGGTTCAAGGCGATCGTGAGCCACGCGAGCGTGTACGACAAAGTGGCAATGTACGCGACCGAAGAACTCTGGTTCGAAGAGCATGACATGCAGGGCACGCCGTGGTCGAATCCGGACAGTTACAAGAAGTGGGCGCCAGCAACTTATGCGGGCGAACTGGGAAAATTCAAGACGCCGACGCTGGTGATTGCCGGCGAAAGAGATTACCGCGTGCCGTACACGCAGTCGCTGGAATTTTTCAGCGCGCTGCAGCGGCAAGGCGTGCCGTCGAAACTTGTGGTTTTCCCCGACGAGGGCCACTGGGTACTGAAACCGCAGAACAGTCAGTTCTGGTATAAAACATTTTTGGATTGGCTTGCAACCTACCTCAAATAACAGTTGTTCTAATTCAGAGAGCCAAAGCGCCGTTTGGAGGCGACAAGCCTACCGAAAGCAAGCGACTCCAAGATCTTGAGGAACCGGGCTCGCCTTCTATCTTTGCTATAAAAAAGTGATCTTGCATTATTTCTTCCAAGATCTTAGATTCCGCGCAAGCCCTCAGTAATGATTCCACAATGCACGCCGCCAAGGAGGCCAATCACCGGTGACGCCAAGAACTGGAAACGACAAGATTCATCGCCGCGATTTCATCAACGGAATGCTGATCGCCGCGGGCACGGCTGCCGTTGGCGGCTCATTCCCCATGCGTTCGTACCCCGCGGGAACGACTTTTCCTTGTGACGGGTCAATCGGCAGCGATCCGCGAGTCCTGCGTGGAGGCAATTTGCCCTCGATCTTCAACATTGCGCACTGGT
>Ga0209267_1000204_pt1 | contig 43679 bp, 33 predicted proteins | sample GraSoiAngelo_137_FD_185894 | JGI IMG/M metagenome (GOLD analysis project Ga0209267, IMG submission 185894) | Grasslands soil microbial communities from the Angelo Coastal Reserve, California, USA - 14_0929_09_30cm (SPAdes) (version 2) | ecosystem: Environmental > Terrestrial > Soil > Grasslands ... | reverse complement strand
AAGCGCGACATTGTCAATCGCGGAGAGGGAGTGAAATAGTCGAAACGCCTGGAAAACAAAACTGATTTTCTTTTGACGAACAACTGTCCTTTCTACTTCATTCAGTCCGTTTACCACCTCACCCTCTAGGAACACGCTCCCTTCATCGGGCGACAACAAACAGCCCAGCAGAGACAATAAGGTCGTTTTTCCGCTGCCGGAGGGTCCCATAACTAGCGAAAGCGTGCCGCGCTCGAAAAATACTGAAACGCCCCGCAGTGCACGGACTTGTGCTTCCCGCTTGCCGAACCAGATACTCGCATCTTTGACGCCCAGAAAGTGGTTAGGCACGGAACACCCTCCCCGGCTCAACTGTGAGGGCGCTGCGAACGGAAGCAATCGACGCCAAAGAGCACATAGCCAAACTTGGCACGACCATGACTAGGAGCAACCACCAGGGAGTGTAGAGCCAAGAAATCAGAGATTTTGCGTAACGAATGGTTGGAACAACCGCAAGCAGCCCCAGAATACTGCCGAGCGCCCCGCAAATAAGGGCCTGCGTAAGCACAATGCGGGCCACAAAAGCGTGGGAAGCTCCAAGAGCTTTTAACGTCGCGTATTCCTCGATGTTCTCCATGGTATTCGCATAGACGGTTTGGGATACCACCACAAGACCTATCAGAAACCCCAACACCGCCGCGGTTAGAATCGCGCCCCCCGCCCCGGTTCTAATCGTCCAGTAGGTGCGAGATTTACTCGCAAATTCATCCCGCGTGAGAACATCAACCTCTGGAAGACGCTGCCTGAGGCTCTGCTGCACGTCCGATATGGAGTGTGCCCGGTCGACACGCAGGAGGACATACATGGCCTCTTCAGGACCAAACGCCAGATAACGAGTCGCATTTCGGTAGGAAGTAAACAGAAAGGGGACACCAAGGAATGCTCCGTAACCCTCGATCTGACCCTCGATACTGGCGCGGTGCCGGTTTACCTCCACTTCTGTCGGCAGCGCCGTCACTTGAATCAGGTCTCGGTCGCTTACGTCGTAGAGCATCGCATCAGGCGACATCCCCTCGGTCGAGCCATGGGCATCGGGAGCTGGGAAGCGCTTTCCTACATTGCGGTCCGCACCGACCAGGGCTACAACCTGTTGCTTTCCGTTTGGAGTGCGGTACACAGCAAAAGCCATGCAAACTCGGCTCGTTTCCAAGACACCTGGTACGCCGGCGGCCATCTCCCTCAGCCGGCCTTCGATGGGAATTCCAAACTCAAAGGCCTGCACGCCTCGCGCAGTAATCCAGATGTCCGAGTCGCTAGCATCGATAAGCCTTGATGCTGCGCGCAAAAAACCGGCCAGGAGACTCCCTTGAAAGACCATCAGGAACACTGCAAAAGACACACCCAGCACGGTTACCGAGAAGCGGGCGCGATCGTGAACGATCATTTTGCCAAGCGAGTTTCATAGGAGCTGAGCTATCGACAAATTTGGAGAGTGGAGGCTACGTTATGTATTTGAGCAGTTTCTGCTCTGGCGCTGCGTCCGAGCGGTGCTCTCCGTCCCGGTTCTCCCCGCGCTGACCGCTGTTGAGCTACTTGGTTTGCTCGCACGCTTGCCACGTCAGGTCTCCTGCCAATAATGCCGCGGTCCCCTCGGCGGACAGCGGTTTGGAAAAGTAATATCCCTGGCCATATTTGCATTGTAGTTTTTTCAGCATGGCAACCTGTTGAAGTGTCTCTACTCCTTCGGCAACTACGTCCAACCGAAGATTATTGGCCATGGGCAATATGGTCCGGGCAATCTCCATACCTTCTCCGTCGTCCCCCATGCCGCTGATGAAGGAGCGGTCAATCTTTAGTGTGTCGAGGGGAAAACGGTGAAGGTAACTCAAGGAAGAGTAGCCCGTACCGAAGTCATCGATAGCCAGGCGTATGCCCAAGGACTTAATTTGCTGCAACATCTCGATGGCTGCCGAAGGGTCTGCCATCACCGTGCTTTCCGTGATCTCCAGCTTCAAAGCTTCTGCAGGAAGTGCCAGTTCATGCAGCAGGTTTCTAATGTCTTCAACCAGCTTCGGCTGTAGAAATTGCTTGGCGGACAGGTTAACGCTAATGGATAGATGGCGATGGGCGAGTGAACCTGCTCTCCATTCACTGATTTGCTGGCAGGCCTTCCGCAAATTCCACCAACCTAGCTCCCGGATCAGTCCGGTTTCTTCAGCGACGGGGATAAATTCAATTGGTCCGAGCAGGCCACGAGTCGGATGCTGCCATCGTAACAGGGCCTCAAAGCCGGCGATTTCTCCGGAGGCGAGAGTAACAATCGGCTGATAGAAATTGCGAAGTTCTTCCCGTTCAAGCGCGCGGTGCAGATCAGTCTCCAGCTGCAATCGAGCCATCACACTGGCGCGCATATCGGCATCGAACACCTCATAACGGGCCTTGCCCAGGGCCTTGGCCCGATACATTGCCGTGTCGGCATCTCGCAGCATCTCTTCCGGTTGTTCGTAGGCCGAGGTGCTCAGAGCAATTCCGATGCTCACCGAAGTGAAGACCTCTTTCCCGCCCAAAATGAATGGCGCGGCCAGAGCCTTCATCATGCGGTCCGCGGCGCGCTTGGCATCGCCCGGATCTTTAATATCGTCGAGCAGGACTGTAAATTCGTCTCCCCCTAGGCGCGCCACCGTGAAGGTTTCCCCTAGACGCGCGACGGTATCCGTTGACCGCAAACACTTCTCCAATCGATGGGCTACTCCTAGCAGGAGTTGATCCCCAATCAGGTGGCCCATACCGTCGTTGATCATCTTGAACCCATCAAGGTCCAGGAATAGAACCGCAAACAAATGGTCCTTGCGGCGCTTCGTGTGCTTAACGAGCCGACCGACGCGGTCGATAAACAGCAGGCGATTGGGCAAGCCCGTCAGTGGGTCGGAGACTTTTCCTTCGGTGATGTCGGTCTGCGATCCAGCCATGCGCAAAGGATTTCCGGAAGTATCATGAACAGCGACCCCGCGGCTAAGCATCCACCGGAAGCTTCCGTCTTTATGCAGTACGCGATGCTCGCTTTCGAAATGAGGAGTGAGTCCTTTTTGATGGGCGGCAATCTCTTCTTTGACTCGTTCCCGATCCGCGTCATGGATCCGCTCAAACCATTCTTCAGGGCGGTCCCCAATTTGGGCTTCCTGATAGCCCAACATGGCCTTCCAGCGAGGAGAGAAGTGCACAACATTGGCCGACAGATTCCAATCCCAAAGGCCATCATTGGAGCCGCGAGCCGCTAGAGCATAGCGCTCTTCACTTTCCTTTAGTGCTTCCTGCGCTCGTTTGTGTGATAACTGAGTACCGATGCGCGCCAAGGCCACCGGGAAGTCAATCGGCTTGGTCAGATAATCGTTGGCCCCCAAGTCCAGCGCCCTGACAATATCCTCGCTCTGGTTCTTTGCCGTCACCATAATTATCGGCAGCTCGATCGCAGAATAGGCCTCCCGCAGTGTTTTCAGCGCGTCAAGGCCACTAACTTCCGGCATTTCGATGTCTAATAGCACCAGATCCGTGCCGTCTAGTTTGACGCGCTCGAGCAAATCGTGCGCGCTGTGTGTCACTGCGATCTCGTAGCCTTTGCGCGCCAGCCGTCGGGCAAGCATATCTCTGTTCATTTCATTGTCATCTACGATGAGCAACCGGCTTGTACAAGGGTTCATGATAGTTTCTTCTCGAGTATCAGATTTTCGATCTTTTCGCTCAGGCGTGCAAAATCGACTGGCTTGGTGTCGTACTCATCGCAACCTGCTTCAATCGCTTTCTTCCGGTCACTGACCATGGCGTGAGCGGTCAGAGCGATGATGGGGATATGGCGAGTAGACTGATTTGCCTTCAGGAGACGCGTGACTTCCCAACCGTCCATTGCTGGAAGACTTATGTCCATCAGAATGAGGTCGGGTACTTCCGAGCGCGCGAGCAATAGTCCCTTTTCGCCATCCTCCGCGGTGACCACACAATAGCCCCGGCGCTGAAGCCGTCTGGATAGCATGTCCCTATTCATTTCGTTGTCTTCGACTAGCAAGATTTTCTGCATTCTAGTTTCTCCTGGTCCTAGAAACTCTGATTACGGCTGGCTTGCTGTCTGCTTGGCGGTCTGCTACACGAGATAAGGGGAGCGGATGGTCATCCGTGATGGTGGAAGATCGAGTGCCCCGGTGCTTTTCAACAAGAACTGCCAGGCGGTCCCGGTCGACCGGCTTGATGAGATAATTGGAGGCGCCCAGGTCCAAGCCCATGGCCTCATTGTCGACGATGGTGACCATAATCACCGGAATCTCCGCCAACTCGGAATCGCTCTTGAGCTTCTTTAGAACCGTCCATCCATCGCAGTCAGGCATGACCACGTCCAGGGTTATAAGCAGCGGATGAAATTGCTTGGCAAGGCGAATGCCCTCTTCTCCATTCGCGGCGGCCACCACGCGGAAATCCAGTCTTGTCAGGAAGCGCGACATCAGATCGCGGACCGATGGGTCATCGTCTATCACCAGAATGGTTTCCAAGCCGGTTTTGGTCTCCGCCGGTACCGCCGCCAGTTTGCTGGCACTCTCTGACGGCGCGGAATCGGCCGTCTCGATGACGACTTGGGCGGGCAGCCCGACCGTAAAAACGGCGCCCTGGCCAATCTCGCTCTCCACGCCGATCTGCCCCTTCATCATCTGAACGAAGCGGTGAGTGATGGCGAGTCCCAGGCCGGTGCCGCCATACTTGCGGGCAATGGAGGCATCCGCCTGGGCAAACTCTTGAAACAAGTTCTGCTTTTGCCTGGCAGAGATGCCAATCCCGTTGTCGCGGACTTGGAATTGAATCCAATCTCGATCCTCGACCTTGATTTGCTCCACGTTCACGGAGACGCTGCCGTGGTCCGTAAATTTGCAGGCGTTGCTCAGCAGGTTGAACAGGATCTGGCGGACCTTGGTGATATCGGCCCGCATCATGTTCACGTTCTTGGCCAGCTGGACGTGAATTGAGTTGCCATTCTTGGCCGCGGCGGGTTGCAGGGTCGTGACCATCTCCTCGATCACCTGTGACACTTCGAAGGTCTCGAGGTGGAGCACCATCTTGCCGGCTTCAATCTTCGAAAGGTCAAGCACGTCGTTGATCAACGACAACAGGTGTTTTCCGGACGCCTGGATTTTTCGGAGGTCCTGAACATTCTCGATCTTGCCCGAGTCGCGGGTTTCCTCCTCCAGCATTTCGCTATATCCGATGATGGCATTGAGCGGTGTCCGCAACTCGTGGCTCATATTTGCAAGAAATGTACTTTTGGCGCGGTTCGCTTCCTCGGCCGCATGCTTCGCGTTGAGGAGCTCTTCTTGGGTCTGTTTGCGATGAAAGATTTCTTCCTCTAACTCCTGTGTCCTGGTCTTCAATTCACCGTTAGTGCTCTGCAGTCGAGTATCGCGCTGCTGGATTTCGGACAGCATGGTGTTGAATCCATCGATCAATCTCCCAATTTCGTCTCCATAAGACTTAACAGCTCGAACGGCGTAGTTCTTGTTGGTGGAAACCATTCTCATGGTGTCTTCTAAGTGCAGAATGGGGTTTGAAATCAATCCTTGCAGCTTGGAAGAGACGAAAAATGCGAACAACCCGGAAACCAAGACGAAAATAATGAGGATACCCGCATACCGTCTGGCCCTCATACTCCACTGGCGCATGTCCGATTGCAAAAACAGTGTTCCGACGCGTTCCCCGTTCAGGGTCACATCGTGGAAGACCTCCAGGTATCCTGCTTTGAAGCGGTAGCCTTTCCCCTGCAAATGGGAAGGAAGGTAGGCCGGGAGGGTCGTCTTGCCTCGAAAATAGTAAGCAAAGATCTTTCCGTCGGGTCTATACAGGACAGCCGTGATGATGTCTTCTTTGGCGGTGAGCGCTGACAGTGTAGCGGTGGCGGCGGGTTCGTCCTTAAATTCCATAGCTCCCGCGCTGTTGTATCCGATAATCTCGGCTTGAGTCATCAGATCCTGAGTGAGCAGATGACGAAAGGAGACCAGGTCATAAATAAGAAAGCCAACCGAGGACAGGATCAGTGCGATGCTGCTCGTCAGCATCATGATCAGCGTGAGTTTGCGCTTGATGGATAGATTCTGAAGGATCATCCCGGCTTTCTCACTTCTACGGCGGGTTGTTGGATGATTCTCGCCAGGGTTAGCAGTCTTGAACTGATGGTCAGCTCTGCTTGGTGCGCCGACTCAACATTGACCTCGAACCGAACTCTGTTGTCTTCCACGGTGAAGCGAATCATCCCGCCACGCTCGGCAAAACCGGGCGTTTCGCCGACTGTCAGAATTGGCTGGCCTTTTACAGCTTGCACCACCTCATCGATGTGCGCTTTTTCCGACACGCTCACAAACAGGATCTTGCACTCCCTGAGCTCCTTGACGTCGGTGCCCCATTTCAGCCGTTTGACGACAAATCCCCGCGCTCCGATTTTCTTATTTTGGACGATTTGATCGATAATCGTTCCGAAGGGATCCGTTCCCAGGATGCCAATCACAATCGGAGAATCGGGCTGGGCAAAAGCCGTCGCCGGCCATTCGACAAATTTTGCAAAATTGAAAATGAAGCCGGCCTTGATCAAATATTCCGAGGAATCGGACGAGTTCGGGGCCTGCGCGAAAGCCTCGGGAGTCCAACTCAGCGAAACACTGAGCGCCACGATCAGAATTCCCAGTCGTCTCAACATCAAATTAACCGTCCACTGGTAGCGGGCAATCTGAGAGCTCACCCGGCAATCAACTTTAGAATTTCACAGTAATACTTCCAAAAATGCTGCGCTTTACCGCCGTCGGGGAGGTAAGCACGAAGTCCGGCAAAAATTCCAAGTGCCAGTTATTCAGCAAATTCTGGCCGCCGATCGACAATTCCAGGCTGGTAACCGGTCTCCAGCCCAAATGTGCATCTAAAGAGTAGTAACTGGGCAGCGCTCCGACTGCTCCCGCGAAGTTCAAGCTGGGAAGGTGGTCCACAAATCGAACCGTGGTGTCCTGCTCAAAATGCTTGGGCAAGTCGACCGAAGATCTCAAATACCATTGATGACGAGGGCTTGAGCCGTTCGGATTGTCGGGAGTCGGATCCTGACTGTCGGCGTTTTTGTGAATGTTCATTTGCAGATAGCTGTAGGAGGCCGCCAACCTCCACTTGGGAACGACTTTCCAGTCTGCAAACAGTTCGACACCGTAAGTTCCACCGCTCATTTTGTTGGAGGCAACAAAGGGGATGACAATATCAGTCGGGGCAGGGAGCGGTTCTGCAGAAGGGACACCCGGCTCGGCGGTACGAAGGCCTGAATAATTGTTGTAAAAGGTTGCTAGGTCGAGCGAAAGGTTGCTGGTTGCCTGCACTCGATAACCGAGCTCGTACGCGAGAAGGTCTTCGGAATTAAACTGTGGGCTGCCGAAAACCGCCAGCACCGCCGGCAACGGCGTGGGGTTCGAGAGCGTCCCCGGGGGTATAACTGCTGAATTCAGCCGCAAGCCCTCCTCGGTCAGGGCCGGAGTTCGGACAGCGCGTGAAACTGCAGTCCAGATCGATTGATTTGGTGTGACGGTCCAGAGCAATCTGGCGTTAGGCTCAACTTCAAACCCGGTGAACCCGTTGCGCTCGAATTTGGATCCCAGCGTGATCTGCAGCCGATTGTCAACCAGGCTGATTTCATCCTGAAGGAATGTGCTGAACTGATTGAGAGTGACTTGATTAGGCTGGAGGGAAACCGTAAAGCTGGGGTCGTTCTTGTCACGGATCGAGCGATAACCAAAGCCCCATACGAATTGTTGTGAATCCCCGGTGTGAAAGGCATGTTGGAAGTCGATGTCGAATATGTTTTGATGGTCCCCGAAAAGAGAATGGTCGTTGATGGTGGTATTGTCATAGTACATCTGCAGCGACATCGAAGATCTTTCGGAAGTATGATTCCAACGGCCGAGAAGGTTTCCTCCACTGTATTTCCCGTCATTGGGGAAGGTGTTCGAATAGGGGGGAGATAACGACGCCACGGTCAGAGTCTCATCAAATCTGCTGCGGTATATATCTCCTTGCAGCGTCAGCGAATTCGCTCCGGTTGGTGTCCAATCCGCGCGGAATCCTCCGCGCAAGGCATCCCACCCGTCGTGCGCTGTCATACCCGATGGGTATGCTGAAGGCCCCCAATCGAAGTACTTTGCGTAAGCTCTGTAGTAGGTGTTGTCGCCCAGCTTGCTGCCATAGCGAGCGCCGCCAGCTGCTCGCTCCTCCGTTCCGGCTCCTGCCGTCACGACGGTGGACTGAGTGGATTTCGCTTTTTTAGTGATGACATTGATGACCCCGTCGACGGCATTGGCTCCCCACAGAGTTGCTCCCGGGCCGCGGATCACTTCGATCCTGTCCACATCCTCCAACATCACATCCTGGACATTCCAATACACACCGGAAAACAGAGGCGTGTAGACACTTCGGCCGTCAATCAGAACCAGCAGTTTGTTGTCGAAGCGCCCATTGAAGCCACGCGAAGCAATGGCCCATTTGTTCTCGTCAATTCGAGCCACTTGAAGGCCAGGAGCCATTCGCAGTGCTTCAGGAATGCTCGTTGCTCCTGAACGTCGAATATCCTCTTGGGTTATCACGAAGATCGCGGCCGCGGCGTCTGCCACTTTTTGCGTGCGCTTAGAGACGGAGGTTACCTGCATATTCATCAGGTCTTCCATGCTCATGGCAGTGACGTCGGGAACGTTCCGTGAAGTCTGGGCCACCGTGGTGGCCGCAACGACAACTGCGAGGAAACCGGCCAAGAAAATACGCCCAAGGCGCGTTGCCGGCCGGCTCCCGGGGTTGCGATTGAACAGCATATTTAGTTTCCCTTCTCGGAGGTCGTCAGTGAAACGAGCGTGCGATTCCTGACGCCGAACCATCTCGGACAGATGGATCGGAGCCCTTCCTAGTTCCAGATAAAGTCGCTTCTTTCCGTCGTTCATGTACGCACCCCAGGCGAACGCCATCAGTCAGAATTAAGCTATCGGTCCATTCCAGCAGAAAGATTTGTCGGTCATTGCGGCGGTCCCTGCCGCCAGGGAAAACCCTCTTTGTAAAAATGAGCAATTTGGGCTCATATAGATTTTTCCCCCGTTACTGTGAATACGGTCGAGTATGTAAGTGTGTCAGGCCGCCGAAGATATTCTAGGAACGCGCGAGACTGTTCATGGGCCTGACTTTCACCGCCGAGTGCGCGTGCCAGTTGAGGTCCTGCAATCTCTAGTTTTAATTCCCATTGCTTCAGAAGCCGCGGGTCAATCTCTCCTGCGATTAGGTGATAGCACTCCACCTGAACGGCGAGGTTTGTCAGACCTGCTTTCTGCGCTAACCAGAAAAGCTTTCGCCCCACGAAAGGATCAAAACCGGTAGCCGACAGCGCAGTGACGACTTTCTCGGCTGTGCTCTGTACCCCTGGGTCCTCCGGGTAATGCCACAGAAGTTGACCGTCCAAGTCTTGCAGCAGAACAGTGCCGCCCGGCTTGCAAACTCTCGTCATTTCAGCGACAGCCTGTTCTTTTTCCCTTAGGTATTGGAGCAACATGCGGCAGTACACAAGGTCAAAGCTATTCGATTCGAACTCCATCGCGTGGGCGTCCCCGCAAGCGAATTTCACACGCGCATTCTCGTGATTTCTCCACACCGCCTGCTGCACACGGTCGGGGCTGATGTCTATTCCGGTCGCCCTGATGGAAGAATCCATTGCAGTCACGGCGTCCAGAATGACTCCGGGACCGCATCCAACGGAAAGGACTTGCGCGCCCCGGTGCACATGATGCGCAAGGTATTTTTGCGCCCAAACGCCGGGATCGACCTTGAGCTCGAGGCGCAGTGCCTCGCGCGGGTCCTCCATGATGTAGTCTATCGGCGAGGCTTGGCTCATCAGTGTTCCTGCCCGATAAGACTTGGCTGCAGCGCATGCCTTTCGGCACGCGCTAATAGTCTTGCGTAGAAGCCATCAACATGCCGGTAGAAGCGGAGCTGTCCTTCCTGTAGCCACGTTCCCTGGCAATAGTGGCGGAGGAATTCTGCCCCCAGCTGCAATAGGGCAGGCGCAGCGATTTCCTCGGTGATCACGGGAATCGCGTCAAGCTCAAAGTCGTCATACATAGAAGAAGACGCTCTGAGGAGCGAAGCCACCACGTCCACAACGTCACCTTCGGGAAGCGTGGGGTGCAGCAGCAGGTCGCAGCGATTTTCGATATAGCTGAAGTTCAGGCCCAAAGGACCGCGATACGCGATGACCGCACCGATCGGTTCATCCTTGTACTCCCGGTAGGCTAGCCACACGCGACGAGACCGCCGTAGGCCTACCTCGCGGTACAACTGGTCCACCTCGGTCAGTTCCGGGTCAGTTAAGAGTTGCTCGGCGGCGACATAAATACTGCCGCGCGCGACGGAAGCAATAACGGAAAGGGCCTCTTCATGAGAAGGATCATAAGGGACGACGCGAACTTTCCCCCCCGAAGGCAGTGACGAATTCCTCGGCAGCGCGAAATACATGTGCCGCTGAACTGACGAAAGAGACTGGCCGATCGTCTGAACCATGGATCCGAACACCCTTGAGGGGAAACGGTTCTCCGGTCGAAACCAATTTTGATGCGATTCATCCACGTCTCTTAGGATGCTCGCGGCCGTTCCTGCCAATATTACGGCGCGGGACGCGACTGGGTTGTTCTCAGAAACCAGGTGTTGCGAAGTCCAGCCATAATGCGTCGTACGCCAAACTGCAATCGAGGCACGGCCCCTTTTGTTGTCACCGGCCGTGAGGACGTAGAGAAGGGAGTTGCCACCGCGCAACATCCGTCGCCAGTTCTCTCTCACTTGTTCGAGATGGGGAAGAAGGCGGGCAGCTTTGTCGGGATAAAGAAAACCGGTGCGCTCGTACAACGCAAAGACTTCGCTTACGGACAAAGCATTGACCTCGACGCCGTAGGAGTCGTAGACGTCCGACAGCCGCGGAAGGCTGCTCAGCGTCTTCTTATCTAGTGCATCCAAGGACATCTCGCCTCCGCACCGCTCACGCCAATTCCGATCTGAATACCCAGTGCTAAATGCGGCCGAGGTTAGGCCTGCATTTCGAGCCAGCATGACGTTCCCTCCCAAACTCTCGACGTAGTTCGCAGAGGGGAATCCAAGCGTTCAAAGTCATAGAACTATCAGTACTTATAAGGACTCGCTTTGCTAGGCCAAATGGACCAGTAGTACTGTTTTGATGGGACGTTCCAACGGATTATTGGCTTCTTAGATACACGGCATGGCGCCGGTTTTCTAGGTAGGCTCTGGGCAGGTCTAATGTGGGTCCGATTGCTCTCTGGTTTGCAGAAACAAAAGGACTTACGATGTCCCTCCCAATATTAGGATCAGGATGAGAAACTGGGTCCGGGGCGCGAGAGAGTCACCCCGAGGAGGGTTCTACCAGCTTTCTAGGTTGCCCGGTGGCAAGGCAAGTTCCAAACTACCGCACTGCCTAAATCGTGCTGTACAGCAAAGACCCTTTTGCGCTGCAGTTGAACCGGTATACAGGAAGCCCTATCCTTTGGTAGTCACCGGAAAGCTGGTGCCGGGAATGTCCCCGAGAGGGCAGTCGTGACCTACAAATCGGAAACTCCGTTCGACAATATTGAGAGTGCTCTTGAGTATGTGAATCAGCTGCTAGAGGCGGTACGCGAAGCGCGAGATCAAATTGAGGCAGAAATTCTTCGCGCGTCGAATTCTCAACTGGCGCGCCGAGAGCAGGCTTTGCAACTCGCGAACTACAAATTGGACAAGCTTTCATCACACTTCAGCGCCAGCCGCCGCATCTTAAATGATTTGCGGACGTTGCGCCGATTGCTACTGGAAGAACGGGAAACCCTGGACCCTTCCGCCATCCTTGACACCGATGAACCTATGGTGGACCGCGACAAGGCCCAAAACTAGTAGCAGTCGCCTCCTTACGGCAATCGCGGATATGCCTCTCCAGCAGTCGCTTCCCGGCGCCGTACTTCGTCGCGCTTTTCGGCCCGATGATTGGCTAGGACCCACTCGCCGTCTTCTTCCGTGCCGTAATAGAGGACGCTTAAGACAGTAATCTTTTATCGAGTTCCCGCCTCTAAACTGTGGATACAACAGCGGCTGGATCGTGCGCCTAAGCAATGTACGATTGCAAAATGAAAACAATTCGGCGCGACGCAATTTTTGGAGTGGGCAAACGCAGGGGGCGAGCCCCAGCTCGCCCCCCGTCGAAACGACGCCGTCTAAACGGAGTGTTGAACAGAAGTAGTCGTCGTCACGCGGTCACGTGAGCGGCGATCTTGTGAATGGTTGAGTGGGAAACCTCGTACGTTTTGACCTGCGGAGTTCCGTCCAGGACCTTCGCCAGCAATTGCTGGACTTCGGAGAATTTTTCCCGGTTATAGGACTCCGCATTCTCCTTCTGCTCCCAGAGGCTGATGCCAACCACCTCCGCTGCGCTTGCATTCGTCAGGACGATTTCCTCCCGGAAACCCTTCTGCCGTTGCAGCAGTGGAATGACCTCCTTTTCGAGGATGCGGTTGAATTCTGTCAGGTTACCGTTCTTCAAGCGCATAGAAACGAATCGAGCAAACATGTCAACCTCCTTGTGGTTTACCGCCTACAGGCCGAAAGTGATTTCGCAGACCTCACTCAGGGGCGGGGCATCTAGCCATACCTAGAGCTGGGAAGGTGGCATCGCCTGGGGCTGGGGAAGGTTTGAGTCTGCTGAGTGGGGCGAGGTATCGCTTATCACCCCTCAGCGGGTATTGCCCAACGAGAGTGCTGCAATGCGCGCAGAAAGTCAACCAAAACATGTGGTCGTTTGAAAATCTCAGGCCCCACCAGATTGCACGGCCGCTGGCTGCCTGCGCAGGTGCCTGGCATGACTTTCAGCAAGGCGTCCCGCCTGCCGAATTCCCGGCTGACGACGGGTGATTTTCAAAAAGGGGGTTCCCGATCAATGATGTCCGGCGTGGGTGACAAAGGAAAGTGAACCCCCGCCCGTGTAGCCCCCACGACGCCATGCTGCTGGCCGCCGGCGGCACCGCATAGCGCCGCGCGCTGACGCTCAGGGGGCCGAGTTTTAGTAGATGATCGATAATTATCACATCAATTATCGTGGTGCGCCTCAACGCCTCCCGATTGGCAAGAATCCGGTCAGTAGGTTCTCACAGGCGCATATACTCAAACGCGGCGTCCCGCGCATAAACGACGGCGACACCTAAACTGCACAAGGGGGAGGCATGCCCATGGAGTTTCCACGATTTGATCTAACCGGTCGCGTAGCCCTCGTCACCGGCGCCGCTCGTGGTCTGGGCCGCGCGATTTCCTTGGCATTTGCTCATGCCGGCGCAGACGTTGCGCTAGGACTGCGCGACGTGAACTCCCACGGCGGTTTGGTTGCGGAAATCGCCTCGATGGGACGCCGCGCCCTTCCCTTACAGATGGAGGTAGCCAGGCTCGATCAAATATTCCGCGCGGTCGATGAGACCGTGGCACATTTCGGACGGTTGGACATCCTCGTCAATAATGCCGGGGTAGCGCCCGAAAATCTCGCGGAAAATGTGTGCGAGGACGACTTTGACCTCATGCTTGCAGTGAATTTGAAGGGCACTTTTTTCACCAGTCAGGCCGCAGGCCGGGCCATGATTCGCCAGGGTAGTGGTCGCATTATCAACATGGGTTCCCAAGCAGGTTTCGCCGCACTCCCTGGCGAATCCGTGTACTGCATGACAAAAGCCGCCATCTCCCATCTCACCAGATGCCTTGCCGTCGAGTGGGGCAAACACAACATCACGGTGAATGCGGTTGCGCCTACCTTTATCCATACTCCAGGCACGGAAAGCGCGCTGGCAAACCCCGAGTTTCGCTCGGATGTGATCGAACGTATCGCCGGTCTGCATCGGATTGGCGAACCCATGGATGTTGCCGGTGCGGTGGTCTTTCTAGCCTCGCCCGCGGCCTCTCTCATTACTGGAGATACCATCCTGATCGATGGAGGCTGGACCGCCCGATAAGCGTCATATTCGGGGAAAATGCATGGCAGACTGAGATCTGTGGGGAGCGGCCTGGTCTTGCCGTGCCAACTTCCCATAACCCCTTTTTCTGAACCGCGAGACGAAGCTGGGCTTCGCGATCGCCTCCGCCATGCCCACAATCCTGGTAGTAGAATTTCGTGACTCTCTCTAAGTTGGAGAATGCCTTGACGGCGATTCCCATTCCTCCAGATAAGTCTAACGGCTACGAAGCAGCCGCAGAACGTTTCATGTCCGCGCGTAATCCTCGTATAGGTGCGGGAACGGTTCGGAGGTGGAGCCAAATCCTGGCGCCCCGCTGCTCAGTCCTCGACCTCGGTGTGGCCACGGCGTGCCGGTCTCGCAGACGCTCATCGAACAAGGGTTCACGATCTACGGGGTGGATGCATCAAGGAAGTTGGTGGCGGCATTTCGCCATCGATTCCCTGATGCTTCCGTGGAATGCTCGGCCGTTGAGGACTCAGAGTTTTTCGGTCGCACATTTGATGGCGTAATTGCATGGGGTTTGATGTTCTTAATCCCGCCGGAGATCCAGTCCGTCGTCATTCGCAAGGTTGCCAGTGCGTTAAATTTGGGCGGCAAATTTTTGTTTACCTCACCGAAAGAATCCGTTAAATGGCGCGACGCGCGGACCGACCGTGAATCGATTTCCTTGGGTACCGAGGGGTACCAGCGAATTCTGCGGGCCGAAGGCCTAGTTCTGATCGGGGAACAATGCGACGAAGGAGACAATTACTACTATTTGTCTTCCAAAGTCTGAGAAAGAACTTGTCGAGTTGCCAATCGGGAATCGCGTTGTGAGCGGGCGGCGCCGCACCCGGAAATTAGCCCGGCTTGAAGGGAGAACGGCCCATAACGGAAACCCGGCCCTCCTAACAGCGAGGAGGACACCGCTTAGATGTGCTTGTCCTGCGTTCTTGGTCGCAAGGTCATGAGCAGTCGTGTCTATAGATCGTATGACGCTCTTACTTTAGACGAAAACAACGAAGAAGCTCGAAAGGTATGCCCTGCCTCGATGGGAGAATGGGCCGCAGAAATCAACAGGGCCTCATCGAAGGCTCCTAACGGATCCCGACCTGTCCTCGCACGCTATCAATCAATTTCTTGGAATCGTAGCCGATCCCGGCCTTGAACACCGTCTCGACATTCTCGATCTCGTCAATGCTCCTTGAAGGATCGCCCTTAATCACCACGAGGTCTGCTTGTTTGCCAGGGGACAGGGTTCCAATTCGATCTTGCTGGCCGAGATACACAGCACCATTCGCCGTGGCGATGTGAATGGCTTCCACTGGGGTCAGCCCCGATTCCACGAGCAGCTCTATTTCGCGCTGATCGCCGAATCCCGGAAGCACTCCGCCATTTCCGGTTGGATCCGGCCCCGCCAGTAGCAAGCCTCCGGCTTTGACAAATGCCACCTCAAAATCCATCTCTTTGCGCAGCAGCGCTGTCATGGGCGAGTCCAACGGCACGTTAGCCCGCGCGGTCAGGTAGCTTCGGGCCGATTCAGCGGACATCGCATCCAGAGTACGCCGCTGCAATTTCGGTCGGCCCGGCGCGCCGGACTCAAACACCGGCAGCGTCGAAGTCACCGCAACGTGATGTGACACAAGCGTGTGGATCAGTTCCTGCACCTGCGCTCCCTTCACTTCCTGTCTTGCCCAACTGCTGCTGCCTCCCGCTGGGCACACGTCCGGCGGCTTGTCCCCGACGAATTCGGTGTCCGCAAACACCGGCCCATGTTCCAAATCATCGATCCCCAGAGCTGCAGCTTCCGGCCAGGTTACCGAACACAGATGCCCTGTCAGTTTCAGCTTGTGCGCATGTGCCTGCTGGATCGCTACGTCCAGTTCCTCACGTGTGATGTTCATGTACGCTTTGTACGACGTCATGCCTTCCGCTGCCCAGTAGTCCACCATGCGTTTTGCATCGTCCGGTCCAGTCAGTTCATGCATCTGAGCAAATCGCGTCGGCGCGCCTTCCAGGTACGGCGCTGTAGCATCGATGCTTGGTCCCGGCATCAGGTCTGCGTCTATCCGCCTTTTTACCTTTAGGTCGGTGTAAGGTTCCAGGCTACCGGTGGTGCGCATGGTGGTGACACCAGCCGCTAGATATAGTCGCGGCGCCGTGTACGGGATTTCGGCAACGAACAACCCTGGCTCGGGAATTCTTCCGCCGGAAACTTGCAGGGAAATCGAATCCGTATAGTAGAGATGATCGTGCATTCCAACGAGCCCCGGAATGACGGTATAGCCAGAGCGATCTAGAAGTTGGGCACCCTGAGGGACTTGAGCTGACGCCGCCGGACCGATGGACTGAATCTTGCCATTGGCGATCACGATCGCTTGATCTTCCTTCGCTGCTGCACCCGTCCCATCGATGATTCGGACGTGGTTAAGAACGAAGACTGGTGCGTCTACGCTAACGAAGGCCACAACGTCAATAGACTTCTGGGCTTGGGCAACTGCGATCGCAGCACCGAGCAGCCAGCCAAGCAAAAATAGCATACGCATCCGTACACCTCGCGCTGATGTCTTTGAAATTCGGCAAGAGGCGACAATTCTACCCCAGCGGCTCTCTAACGCGAACGGCATGATCCTAGTCGAAAGGAGGCACGGGCTGACGGTCTGTCGCACCACGGGCATCCGGAATAGCCCCATCGGGGCACTTGGGCGAACTTCGATCACATTCGGTGAAAGCGATCCCACCGGGACTTCTGCTAGGGCATGGTCTGAATCGGAAGGCCGAAGGGAGCCAGCGCGTCGCGGACGACTTTCTCTTCGCCCACGGCCACAATTGCAGATCGCCAGGCCGGGAAATATTTTCTGGCAGCCGCGTCGACTTCCGCGGTAGGAGTGGCGGCGATTCTCTGACTATAAATTCCGATTTCGTCGGCAGGCAGTCCGTCGACCCAGATCTTGGCCAATTCTGCCGCAACGGCGGAACGAGCTTGCAGAGAGATCGCTTCGGTGCCAACAAGAAAGCGCTTTGCCTTGGTGAGCTCTTCATCGCTGGGAGTGGTGGTCGCCAGCCGGTTGAGTTCGTAGGTGATCTCATTCAGGCTCGCCGCAGTCACTTCGTTGCGTACATCGGCACGAGTGATCAGCACGCCTGCCTGGCGATAGGTCCGCAAAGACGCGCCAGGTGAGTAAGTGTAACCCTTGTCCTCGCGAATATTCGAGACCAGCCGCGAGCTGAAAGTGCCTCCGTAAATCGCGTTCGCTACCTCGGCCGCTTCGAAATCAGGATCGCTGCGCATCGGGCCTAAAGTCCCCAGTTGCAGCGTAGTTTGAACTGAGCCTGGACGGACCACTACAAACACGGCGTGCTGAGGCGGCAGTGTGGGGCGAGGTGTTGATGGCAAAGCGGCCCCGCCGGGCGGCCTCCATCCACCGAATTGGGTCTTCGCCAGACCCAGCATTGTGTCGTTGTCGAAATCGCCTACGGCGACGAGCACGGCTTGGTCGGGACGGACCCGCAGCGCGTAAGTGTTGCGAAGATCGGTAGCGGTGGACGCGGCGATGGACTCCTGCGTGGGGGCGGTTACATGGTAGGGATGCTCTCCAAATAATACTTTGCCCATGACCCGGGCCGCCAGGAATGAAGGCTGTGATTCACGCTCCCGAAGCGAGTCAGCCAGGTTGCGTTTCGCCAGCGCAACCTCAGCGTCGGGGAACGAGGCATTCTGCAGAATGTCAGAAAGAATCGTCAGGCCTACATTCACTTTGGAGGAGAGAACGGCGGTTGAGACCTGCATAAAGTCTTTGCTGGATTCGGCGCTGAGGTCGCCGCCAGCTGCCTGAAGTTCCTGGGAAATCTGTTTGGCGGTGCGCGACGTGGTTCCTTGATCGATCGTCTTGGTGAGCAACTCGGTGATGCCAGGACGGTCCGCGGGATCCGCCGCGAAACCGCCACGCACGGCCACAGCGAATGCGACTTTCGGTAGGCCGCGCTGGGAAACCAGCCACACGGTAAGCCCATTGGCGAGTTTCGAGGACTGGACGGCGGGAGCCCGAAGCGGCTGCTCAGCAGCGTAGGGCGGGAGGTCTTTGGGCAGAGGAACTTCCTTTTGCGCGGCAGTCACCGAGGCAAGAGAGAGAAAGAGGGCAAAGACTTTCAGGCTGTTCATAGTCCCGCTCCTGGTTGCGTTTCTGCGCCTTTTTCAGCGGGTGCTGGAACCCGATTGATGAGAGTACGGTTGGTATTCACAAGATACTTTGCGGCGAATGCACGAATCTGGGCAGGTGAGACCTTAGCCAGCTCTTCGGGGATTTGATAGACGGCATCGAAGGCGCCGTCAAAAAGGGCGGCGTGTGAAAGCGCGGAGGCGCGGCTAATCGGAACTTCAAGCTGATCGTACCAATCCGAGCGCATCTTCGCGACAATGCGATCGAGGTCCTGCTGGCTAGCTGCTTTGTCGATGAGTTCCTTTATGGTGGCATCGTAAGCAGCGAGCACATGATCTTGGGTGATGTTTGGCGGATAAACAATAAAGGACGTCATCAGCGTAGGCCCGTTGTATTCAAAAGGCGCGCCCAGGGGCCAGTTCACGCCTCCATCCACGGAGAGTGCAACCTGCTTCTCCTTAACCAGCGCCTGGTAAAGGCGCGAGGCCTGTCCGTTGTGAAGCAGCTCCCCTGTGACAGCCGCGGCCAGCGCCTCCGACGAATGCCGTGGCGGCATACGATAGCCGATGGCAAGTGCGGGAACTTTCGCTAGCTTATCAGTCTGAGATGACCGTCGTTCTGCCCTCTGAGGCGACTCGTCCACGTTGGGGTGTGGCGGAGTCGACTGAGCGGGAATCGCGCCAAAATACTTTTCTACCTGGGCGAAGACGGCGTCGGGAGATACGTCTCCTACCACGGCCAGGACCGCGTTGTTGGGCGAATAGTACTGTTCATAGAACTTCTGAACATCTTCGATCTTGGCGGCATCGAGGTCTTTGAAATCACCGTAGAAATTATGCGCATTAGGATAAGTGTCGAAAGCCTTGCCAGGAAGATCGATGGCGAAGAAAAGCCCGTAAGGCTGATTCAGAACATTCACGCGAACTTCTTCTTCGACGACTTTCCGTTGGTTCTCGAGATTCTTAGGAGAGAAATCAAGAGTCTTCATCCGGTCGGCCTCGATCCAGAGAACCGGGTCGAGCGCTGAAATTGGCGCCGTTTCAATGTATTCGGTGAAGTCGTAACGAGTGTCACCATTGTTCGATCCTCCTCCGCCCTCAATCACACGGTCGAGCACCCCCTTGGGTGCGTTGGGCGTGCCTTCAAACATCATGTGCTCGAAAAGGTGCGCAAAGCCGGTGCGCCCCTCCGATTCCAGCCGGAAACCGATCCCATAGCTGATGCACACTCCGAACGTGGGCGCAGAATGATCCTCGGAAACGACGACCGTGAGCCCATTGGCCAACTTCTTCAAGCGAGTGGGTGCTTTCCATTGCTGCGCAGCAAGCGGCCAAGCTATGAATGCCGTAACACACAATGCCAACCAAACATGGTTGCGTTCTACTGACTTCATGATTCCATCTCCCTGGTGGAAGCTCGAGACCCTCGGAGTCGAAAGCACGAGAACTGCTCCATTCCCCTAAACCTGGTTTGAGGAAACGGCTTTGATGTAAACAGCTCAGGAAACTCCGTGTTGTATTGGACTGGAATTTCCATTTTCGACCGCGCGGAGGACAGGAGTATACACCCGGTTGCTTTCTTTCGGACCAGCCGGGCGCGGTTGTTCCGTCTCGGTTGTCCTCCCTGGTCTCCATCACCTTTACCACGCGCGAAGCTGCCTGATCTTGGTAGGGACACCTGTTGGCGATGCCTCTCCACAAAACGGAACGAAAAACGTGAACAACGAGATCTCTTTCCAGCTGCATTGCAGATGGTGATTCTCCTACCGTTGAAGCGACAGTATGGCTATGCCCGCACAGCCTACAAGAACACGCGGACTGCCGAACACCGCGCCACGTCCGTTAACTCCTTGAAGAGAAATGGCGGGAACGACGAGGCTCGAACCCGCGACCTCCGTATCAAAGGGGAAGGAAGAATTATAGCTACATTTCCGGGCCGCGTCCAAGTGCGGGCGGGTGCATTTCGTATTCGTGCGGCGGCTCGGCGCCCAGTAGGTAACGCACAAAATAATCCCAGCGTCGGCGCATCATATAGGAACTCGCTGCGCCGTAACCGTGACGCTGGTTCGGCAGCAGCAGGAGATCGAAATCCTTGTTCGCTTTGATCAGCGCATCCACCACGAGCAGTGTGTTGTACGGCGGCACGTTGTCGTCCATGGTGCCGTGCACCAGCAGAAGGTGCCCCTTCAAGTTCTTGGCGAGGTTTTGGTTTGCCTGTTCGTCGTAGTTCGTCGTCCCATCCGGATTTTTTGCCAGCAATCCCTGGTAGCGTTCGCCCCAGTCATCTTCGTACTCCCGATTATCATGGTTGCCGGATTCGGAGATCCCGACCTTGAAGAAGTCGGGGTACCGAAACATCGCGTCGGCCGTTGCATAACCACCGCCCGAATGGCCCCAGATGCCTACGCGATCGATGTCGATCCATGGATATTTCGCGGCCAGTTGCTTCATCCCGGCGACTTGGTCCGGCAAGGTGTTGTCTCCCATATTGCCGTAATAGAAGTCGTGAAATTTCTTGGACCGCAGCGGGTTGCCCATACCTTCGATTTGCACCACCACGAATCCCAGCTCCGCCAGCGCCTGGCAATCGCCGCGGGCTTCGGCGAACGACCAGTGACCGACGCTTCCACCCTGCGGTCCCGGATAGATGCTGTTGATGATCGGATATTTCCTGCTGCGATCGAGATTCGTGGGCTCAAACATCAGCCCGTTCAAGTCGGTAGCCCCGTCGCGCGCCTTCACGGTGATTGGAATCGGGGGCTTCCATCCGGCGGCCACCAGGCGCGAGACATCCTCCTTCTCGACCGTATAGAGCAGCTTTCCGCCCTGGTCGCGAACCACGGTGACTCGCGGCAGGTCGGGCTTCGAGTAGCTATCGACAAAGAAGTGGCCCGAAGGCGAGAGTGACAATTCGTGATTGCCGTCTTCAGGGGTCAGTAGCGCCGCGTTATTGCCGTCGAACCCGATGCGGTAGAAGTGCGTGAAGTACGGGTTGCCTTTTTCATGGCCGGCGGCGAGGAAGTAAATCGTGCGGTTCTTCTCATCGATCCGCAACAACTGGGTCACAGCCCATTCGCCCGACGTAATCTGATTTTTCAACCTTCCGCTCGCTAGATCGTAGAGGTACAGGTGAGACCAGCCATCACGCTCGGAACACCAGATCACCTCGTTCGATGCCTGCAAGTAACGCCAGTTCACCCGGCCCTGGCCTGATTCGAACTGCGTGGCCACGGTTTCTTCGAGCACGTCGTGCACCGCGCCCGTCGCGGCTTCGGCGACGCGCAACTGCTCGTGCTTGTGGTCGCGCGAGGTGGACACGAACGCCAGATGCGCTCCGTCCGGACTCCATTCGACGTCAGCCCACTCGCCGCCCCGGCAGGAAACGTCGTCGCACAGCGTCGAGCGGTGCTGATCGGCGGGAAGCTTCAAGCGGATCACCTTCGGACCATCCAGATTGATAATCACCCGCTGGATCGTGGTCACTACTTCGTCGCCCGGAAGCGGATACTTCCACGCTTCAAGCTTGGGATGTCCGACCTTGGTCTCTACCAGATACATTTCTCCAGTACCGCGCTGGTCTTGTTGGAACGTCGCAATCTTCTTCGAATCTGGCGACCACAGCAGGATGGGACGATTGCTGTGGATCCAGCTGGCGTTGTCCGTCGCGTACCCGAAATCCTTCACGCCGTCCGTGGTCAGTTGCGTCTCCTTGCTGCTCGCAATGTCGCGCACGCAAAGATTCCAATCCCGAATGAAGGCGGCGCTCTTGCCGTCGGGTGACTTCACTTCATCGCGAGGCGCTGTCGGGGGTTCGCCCGGTTTGCCCATGGATGTGCAGCGGTTCGCTTGCAAGTCACACTTCCAGTTTTCTCCCTGAAGGCTAAACGAGATCGACTGTTGATCCGTGGAGAATGCGAAGGTCATGAACGGCAGGTGCGCCGCTTCGTATGTCTTGCCCGCGGCGACGGACAGCGCGGCGGCCACCTTGGCGTGATCAAACGCCGACTGGTGCGTGCCGCGCGTGGCGTCAAAAAGTACGAACTCGATTCCTTCCGGGCCGGTGTGGCGATACCAGAAACGATCGTCCGGCAACCACGCAGGGCGCACCCTGTGGAACACAAGCGAGGTTGTATTGTAAGCGAGGAACTTTTCGGCGCGCTGGTAATCGGAGGCGGTGACGGCGCCCGCCGCGCCGCCACTCGCCTGCTGTGCGGCAGGCAGCGATGTGGTCCCGGCAGCAACAGCCACTGTCGTTCCGAGAATTACAAGGATGGGAATATATACTCGATGCATTGCGAACCTCCCAGCCTTACGATGAGCCAATACTATCCTGAAATCTCCAATGCTGGTAAACGCCGTGCTCGTCGATGTGAATCCGCGAAACGGGCGGTAGGCAATGAACCCCTCTCTGGAACAAACGGTATGCTCGTTAGAGAAAGGCAGGTTCTCCGCAGATGACCAATCGATTGGTCTGGCGATACCCCGAAAAGTTCTGCCAAACGGCAAAGGAACGATTTAAATGCTGCGAAGACGTTGTACACCTGGCGAACGAACTTGACGAGGTCTATCTCCATGGGCATCTGGCTGGGTAGATCTGCTAGACTCGCCAAGCCAGGTTGCCTCGTACGACCTTCGCGCTGCTCAGAGTCGGTTTTGCGGATTGGGAAGTGGACGCAGCAGTAGCCGAAGTGCGGCGAACCTTCGAATACTCCGTAGAAACGATTGGGCTGTCCTCAGAATCAGTGATGCGTATGGAACTCCTTAGAAACTTGGATCATTCCTTGACGATTGAAAGAACCCGAGTCCTTAGAAAGAGGAGCCGATGAACACAGTGCCGACCACCCGTCGCGAATTTCTGAAACTGGCCGGTACGGTTGCGGGTGCTCGCTTGGTTGGTCCGTCCATTGGTTTGGGTCAGCCGAAACTACTCGGCGGTGCGGACTCTCGGACGGACGAGTCGAAGGCTGATTACACTTTGCGAATCGCCGCCAGCCCGATTGAGATTGCCCACAACCGAATCGTTTCTGGAATTACGTACAACGGTCAATTCCCTGGACCTTTGCTGCGGGTCAAGGAAGGGCAGCAAGTCGTTGTTGACGTTTTCAATGACACGGACACGCCGGAGCAGTTGCATTGGCACGGCCAGTTCGTGCCGACCGACGTAGATGGCGCAGCGGAGGAAGGCACGCCCTACATTGGAGCCCACGGTATGCGGCGGATCGCGTTCACGCCTCGCCCTTCAGGTTTCCGTTTTTATCACACGCACAACCGGGCGGGCGTCGATCTCCACGCAGGGCAGTACAGCGGGCAAGTCGGTCCGGTCTATGTCGACCCGAAGCGCGAACGGGGCCACTACGACAAGGAATTCTTTCTTGTGCTCAAAGAATTCGAGCCGTCCTTCAGCCAGGGCGGCGACATGGCGCAGGATTTTCTGGCGCCGATTGCGAAGGTGAAAGAACTCGAAAAAGCGGGCGAATCTTCGATGAAAGCATCCCTCGCGAAAGGCATGCCGCACGGCTATGAAGTGGGCTACCGGTATTTCACGATCAACGGGCGCATGTTGGGACACGGCGAGCCGGTGAGGGTGAAGGAGGGAGAGCGAGTCCTCTTTCATGTACTGAATGGTAGCGCAACGGAGATTCGCAGCCTGGCGCTGCCGGGGCATTCCTTCAAGGTTGTGGCGCTCGACGGAAATCCTGTTCCGACTGCTGCGGAAGTGCCGGTGCTCTGGCTCGGAACTGCGGAACGAATCTCGGCCATTGTCGAAATGAATCATCCGGGCTCATGGATCATGGGCGACCTTGCCGACGACGACCGCGGTCATGGCATGGGCATTGTCATCGAGTATGCGGGCTACAGAGGAAAGCCCGTGTGGACACCGCCCAAGCCGTTCCATTGGAATTACACACGCTTCGCGAAGGCGGGTGCGTCTGCTTTCACGCCGGACGAAACGTTCGACATGACGTTTGCGAAAGAGAATGCCGCCGAAGAGGGATTCAATCAGTGGACGATCAACGCGGCCCGGTATCCGATGGCACAGGGAATCGTGCCGGCGTCCTTCCATTTGAAATTGGGAAAGCGCTACCGGTTGCGGATGCACAACGCGAGCGACGACATTCACCCGATCCATCTGCACCGTCACAGCTTCGAACTTACGAAACTCGCGGGAGTGCCGACAGCCGGCGTCATGAAGGACGTGGTCATGGTGGGCGGCTATCAGGAAGTCGAAGTGGATTTCCTCGCCGACAATCCTGGCCTCACGTTGTTCCACTGTCACCAGCAACTACACATGGATTTTGGGTTCATGACGTTGTTCGACTACGGCTAGGGCTAGGAGCAGCCAGCGAAATCAATCTGTTTTGCAGTAGTCGTGAGACCGGCGGTTACCTTGAGAGGCATTCCGTTGGTGTCCAAGTTCGTCGTCAGCGAAGACGGCGAGCATATTGCCGCGCTGCCGGATATGGGTCTTGTAGCGTCCGCTTCGACGGTATAGAGCACGTCGCCGCTAGCCGGCGAGGTATAGGTGATCTTGCCGGCCGAAAAGGTGCCCACGTTCGGATTGCTGGCCGGTACCACGAGCGTATATTGGGCACAGAAGGCTCCTGTGGGGCTGCCTGTTGCGGGGCAAGGCGCGGCCGACTGGACGGCGACATTTGAAACGGAACCCTGGAGAAGCGAAAGTGTGACCGGACGGGTCGCGCCGCCAGGGAGCGAGACCGTTTGCAAGGCGCTCGTCGACGCGTCTATGTCGGCACTCGTCGTCCCATTCGGCGCGGTGACAATACCTTGAATTTTCCCTGGCCCGGTGGCCGTTCCCGTCTCCCCCACAAGAGCAAGAGTGCCGATATCCGTTCCTCCGGGAACATTGACCACGACGGTTGCGTTGTAGGCGGTGCCCGTGTTTCCGACGGCGTCAACGACGACATCAAAAACAGCGCCCATCGGCAATGGGCAAAAACTGAATCGCCCTCCCGAGTCAGTTACGGCTTCCATGAAGATGCGATCTGCGCCAGACTTGTCCGGATTTTCCAGTGCAACTGTAGCCCCCGCGATGGGCTGAGAGGTCACGCTGTCAACAACCTGGCCTTTGATGCCTGTTGTGTTTGTGCTGACCACGCCAGCGGTCAGGGTCGGCTTGAGCCGGAGCCTGCCATTGCCTTCCAGGATGATCGAGGCGCAGGCGTTGAAGTCAATATTGATGTCCACGGTCTGCCCCTCGCCCACGTGGATGGGCCCGCCGACGACCTGCCCTGGAGGAATCTTCAGGCCCGTGTTGGCCTGGCTCGAGAGCTGAAGCTCTGAAGTATTATTGTTACTGTCCACAACGCAATTGAACACCGGGCCGAGAGTGGCGCAGGCATTCGAGGCTGGGACTGCACTGGAGCTGGAATTGCTAGAAACCAGGAGGAGGCGGATCTGTTGGTAGTCGCCCGCAGGAAGGCTCGTATTGGAGCCGAGCTGCTTGAGCAAGCAAGCTGCGTTGGCCGGAAGGTTTAGCAGGTCTACCTGAACCGGCTGCGCATTCAACTCCGGGAACGAGTTCCACCCAACCGGCGGAATTGTCGTCCGCCGTAGCACTGATGTGTGCCTGCACCGAGCGGATGGTGATAAACACGCTCTTGAAATTGCCCGCCGGTGGCAAGCAACTCGGGGGATCACTGAGGCTCACGTTGACTGTAGCCATGCCGTTGTTAAATTGGCCCGTGATGGTTGTCTTGCCGCATGTCACTAGGGTCAGTCCCACTGCTATGAGGGCGGCAAGAACCGCCAAGGACAGGTAGGAAGAAGAAGGTTGACGATTCGAACGAGCGCGGAATTCCATCCTCACACCTCCACGGTCTCAGTTGTTAATCAATGGAGGCATCCCGAGGGCGGGGACGCGTCATCGGTCTTCCAGAAAGAGTATGAAAAGAGTGAGGCTGATAGTCAAGGAGGGGTGTCTTGCCGCTCTGCTTGCCGTAGTCCCTACAGCGTCTGCCGAATGCTCCTATATGGCTTAAATCTTGCCGAACGAAGCGCCAGTGCTTGCAGGGACGACCATCCAATTCTCAAGCGATCTGGGGCGTCCGTGCGGGGGCTACTCCTTCAGCGATGCAGGATCGGACGCATTCTTAGGCGACTTCTTATCCAACAAGGAGACGAGTTCGCGGCCCGAAGTAGGAACGCCAACCTTGCCTTGGCGGACAATCTCCTTAGCACTGAGGCTTCGCCCATAGAGCTTCTTGTTCGCACTGCCGTCAGACCGGAGCGTCGAGCCCTCGAGTGAGATACCTGCGAACAATCCGCGTGAGCGAGAATAGCTGAGGACCTCTGCCCTCATCACGATGTCGGTATCCGCCGCTGCTGTGCGTCCCTTGGGCCCGGCGGCTGCGGAGGCGTCCGCGCCAAGTTTCACTTTGCTGCTCAAGATTGAGTTCGCGCCTTTGGGATTCATGACCAATAGTACGAAGTCCGTGGCCTGACCACCCAGCTGCAAGCCGATGTTTGCACCTTCGAGAGCGAACAGTGCGGGAGCGCTCCAATGTCCTGTAAAGTGCTGGCCAGTTCGGCAGGTGATCACACCCCGGCCGAAGTCACCTCCGATCCCGATTGCGAATTTCAGAACCGAAGGAATCACAATGACGCATTCGGCCTTGTTCAGCAGGTCCTTCGGAATGCCATCAGGGATGTCCATAATTTCCTTGAACACCTGACCGCACGCTTCCAGGCGCTTTTGCTCCCTGCTTTGACTCGCGCCTAAGGCTGCACACCACAGAAGAATGGCTACGACAAAAGCACCGGCTTTTCTCATGGCATTACTCCAGAGCGTCTATTCGATTCTTGCGCCGCCGGCCGAGAAACAACAACCATGCCAGTGTTTGGGTTTGTCCTAAGGAGAAACTCATCACGATGAGGAGCGGGGTCGACAACACGACACATCTTTGCTGGTCATAGCTTGTAGTGGCATTGAGTTTCCAACTAGCCTCGAAGTCAGACACATTCGGACTAGCAGGAGACCATGCGACCGACAAGATGGATGGTTGCCTGCGCGTTCGGGGCACCCTTGCTCACCAGCAGTTTGGCAGGGGTCCAGGGTCGCGGAAACGGGCACGACAGGGGACACGGAAGGCACGGAGACGACGACCAGGGGTGAACAGTTCTATAAGCATCACGACCGTGAGGTTATGCGCGGTTATTACGACGACCACCAGAGTTATCTTCCGCCAGGGCTTGCCAAGAGAGATCGGTTGCCACCTGGTTTGGAAAGGCAACTCGTGCGGCGTGGCACGCTCCCGTTTTGGGCTCCAAAAACGGCCGCAACTTTGTCCAGAAGAGCTCGAACGCCGGCTACCTCCGCCACCTGCTGATTGCGCGCACGTCCTGATTGGAGGGCACGTTGTTCTCGTGAACCGCAGGACCAGTGTGGTCCTCGACATCGTCCATTTTGAGATCCGCTAGCCGCTTTTGCAGGTGCTCACTGGATGCGCGGCGAGGCCGGTTCAGTCGACCCCCCACGTGGTTGCAGTCCAGGATGATTATTAGCGCGTGTCGGCCGAGGCTTCTTTTTCCGCCTGCTTCGCGGCCGACTTGCTGTCCGTCGAGCTCATCGTGGGCTTGAGCGTCTGAATCGCCTGCCCGAGGTTCGAACCCTTCGAAGGCACGGTCATGCCGGGACAGGCGGCCGCGGTCGCCAACTCAGTGCACTTCAGCTGATCAAACGGAATATCCAGATTGTGAGAGACGTGCACGGCCGCCACGAATTGCCCGAGGTTGCGGAACCCACTGGCGGCAGTCTGAAGGTCCGTGCCGGTCGGCAAGAGCGAGCTCAGTTTCGAGGAAAGCTGTGTGTTCTTCGTGAGCAACTGGCCTGGCGTGTGCGGGCCTGACGTCCCGGAAGCATCCATCCCATGCCCTCCGCCCATCGAGCCGGCCGCAGCTGATCCACGGCCGGGGTGGCTCTGGCTCCGCCCCTGTGCAGCGGCCGGAATCGCCAGTATCCACGCCGCCGCCGCCACTAACGTGATGGTCAAGAATATGCGTTTCATGTGTTGCCTCCCTAAAGGAACGACACCGAAGTAGTACGTCATGTACAAAACCTACAAACCCGGATGGCGCAAGATCGCGCGCATGTTCACTGCGATGCCAAAAGAAATCGTATTGAGATCGTAATGCGTGCTTCGGCTGTAGCCGACCGTGAAGTCAATCGCCTTGGTCGGCGAGAGATCTAAGCCGGCGCTAAATCCGTTGTCCGCCGCCAGGCTCGAACCGCCTGTTGTCTGGTGGCCTTGCAAAGACGGAGGGCCGTGACCGGCGGACGCTCCAGATCCGTTCCCAAGAACTCGGCTGTCTGTCGTCTGCGACCCCCATGGCGCGACATCGAAGGCCGACGCCGCTACGCTAAGCCAACTAACAACGTGATACGCGGCTCCGGCCTGGAAGTGTCCGAGTTCTCCGTAGGAAGCAAAAGGCCGCCGATAGACGAACGTATCGGGTATAGAGTTCGCGAGGCCCACCTCAAGGAACGGAGTCCAGTCGCCGAAGTCACGATCGATTCGATTCGTCCAGTCGTAGGTAGCGTGTCCCGTGGAGATTCCGTCGGACGTGCTGCCCGTGGGCGCTCGCCCGGTAAACTGCGTCTTGAAATTCAGCACAGGACTCGGAAACGAGAGCCGCACCTGTCCGTAAATGTCGCCCAGATCCGTAAACGAGTTTGTGGTCGAAGCTCCGGAAGCCGTTGTGGTATTGGCGCGAACGAAATAAACGGGAACGCCTGCGTCAACGAAAAGGTGGTGCCCGTACAGGTAGCCTACCGAAGAATCGAGCAGCGTCACTTGGCCTTCCGTGTTCGAACTTCCGTCAAATTGCTCGATCCACGTGAAATGGTCAGAACGCATTGCCGGAATTACTGACGACGAATTACTGCTTGGCGCACTGCTGTTTGCCTGCGCGCGCACTTGCGGCACCAAAAGTAACGCCGCAGCCGCGATAAGCAATGCACGGGACAACCTTGTCGCCGCCTTAATGTCAGATTCGACGCTACTTCTCATCGGACTAGGCATCACCGGTAGTCTCGCATTTGTGTATTCCATCGTGGATATGGCATTTCTTGGGCTTGAGCGACGCCAACCGCGTTGGGCACACAACCCTATGAAATGCAAGCAAACTGGCTGCCAGGTAGCCCGCGTGCTGTCGCCCGGTTATAAGTGCCTGGTGCGCGGGACTTTAGAAAGGGAAACACACATTCTGTCAACGGAGGATAAGGGGTTTTTTGCCACGCACTTTTTACATGGTCCATGGGAAGAATTCTGCTGGAGTGCCTACCCAAACCGGTCTTACACGGAGAAATCACAGGAAACGGGATGGTTCCGCAGTTTTGACGATGGGGCGTTCACGAAGTCAGCACCGATTCTCCCTCGCATGGCGGTATAATGTGCATTCGTCGAGAAGCGCTGCTGCTGTTGAAGGTCAGCCCGTCAGTGTTGATCCCGGTGGAGAGTGTCATGGTGATCGACGCTCCCGGGTATCTCTCATCTTGAGAGCCCGCATCGCTCCACCACCTGCTGAATGGCCAGAGCGGACAACGCAGTCCCTCCTCGTGTCCGGAAGTCCCGTTGGGGAAGGCGTGGAATGTCGCCCGCGCTCCGATTGGCGGACTGATCAGGCAATTGTAGGTGGGTCAGGCCTACTCTGCCGTGTAAGTGATCTCCATCCGATGAATAAGGAAGCATGATAGAGCAAGAATCGCGATGGTAAGACAGAGCAAGCCGAGCACGGCAATAAATGGAGAGATGGGTTCGGGCACGATAGTGAAAATGGCCATGGGGCCACGGATGGGCAGACTAACTGGGCAGAGTTGCTTCAGATAGAAAGCGACGCTGAGCCTCTGGGCCCAGGCAGGAAAGATTGGCGCGATCGTTTCCCATCCCATCATCACAACTCCGGGGATGATCGGATTCTTGAACAAAAGGCTGAGAGCGAGAAACGCGGCGCCATAGCCGAGACAGGCCAGCGCCGTCACCAGAAGATAGGACCCCAATTGGCCGAGGCCCGGCCCATCAAAAACATACGCTTTCCCCGCTGAACCAAAGCGGCTATACATCAGGAAGACGCAAGCCAGGACGGCTGTTTCGAACAGTGCGGTGGCAACGACCGCGCCGGCAAGAAACTTTCCTACCACCAGGACTTCTCTTCTTACCGGGGCGAGAAATTGATAATGAAGAGTACGTTCCACGATTTCGCCACGGAATAACCACGTAAAGATCGCCATGCACGCGAAGAAGATACCCAGGCGGAAATAGTAGACCTGCGCGATTCCCGCGAGGACTTGCGTGTCGTTCTCGATTTGGGCCGGGCCCGCGGGTTCGTTTCTGTCCAAGATCACGTGAGCCAGGATGATGAGCACGGGAATCAAAGCGAGCAGATAGATCCAAATCCTGCGGCGCGTAAACAGGTTCCGGCGAACTTCGTTGCGCACAAGGATGAAGATCTGGCTGCCAAAGAGTCGCCAAGGTTGCTCCTTTGACCACCTTTGGGCCCGCGCGACTAAATCTTGAGCCCTCACGCCGGTCCTCCATCAGATCCGATGAGATATTGATAGATGGAGTTGACGTCATCGTCGGCGGGCGCAACTGCATCGACTTCGACGAGACCGCCGGAGACGATCTTGTTCAGTAAAAGATAGAACTGCTCCGCGTCGCGCGTGCGCACCAGGACGCCATGGCCATCATTCAGAATTTTGGCCTCGACAACGTGATCGAGTTCGAACGCCGCCGCTGCCAACCGCGCTGCATTCGAGCATCGGACAAGGATCTGCGTGGGATGATCGTGGACCTCCCTGCGAACTTCGCGAATTTGTCCCTCGGCAACAACGTAGCCGCTGCTCATCAACACGACGCGGTCGGAGATGCGATCGACTTCCTCCAAAATATGGCTGGAAATGATCACGTGCATCCCCTGCTTGGCTATTGTTTCGAAGAGCGCGATCGATTCCGCGCGAGCCATCGGATCAAGGCCGTTGAGCGGTTCGTCGAGAACCAGCACGGACGGATGATGCGCAATGGCCTGAGCCAGGCGAATGCGCTGTCGCATCCCTTTGCTGTAGCCAGCCACTTTGCGCCGTGCCACCTGCGCCATTCCGGCGCGTTCCAGGGCTTCGCTTGTGAGCTTCGCTGCCTGGTCGCGGCCAAAACCATGAAGCCGCAGCGGCCAATAAATGAAGTCGTAGCCATTCGTTCCAGGAGGGAAGGAATCAAACTGCGTGCAGTATCCGACTTGCCGGAAGAACTCGATAGGTTGTTGCGGGGTAAGGCCGAGGACGTAGATGGCGCCTTGTGAAGGCCTGATCAGGCCAGTCAGCAAGTTCATCAGCGTGGTCTTGCCCGAGCCGTTAGGGCCGACAAGACTGGTAATCCCGGGCCCGAGAGAGAAACTCACTTTGTTTACGCCGAGTACTTCTCCATAAAACTTGGAGACATTCTCGAAAACGATTTGGTGGGCTCTTGAGGTCATCCGCGCACTGTCTCACGGGCGCGCAATCGCGCATTCAGAATAACAAGCGAAAGCAGGCAGACGAAAAGCAGGGCACCCCATGCCGCGGGAACGGGGATTTCGTTCCAGCCCGTAGTACCCAGCAGGCTGGATGGTTCACGAAATCCTCTCGCCAAAATGATCTGAAACAAATATGAAAAATTCAGCAGTCGGCCCCAGATGGTGCCCATGATAGCGTTGAACATCTCACCGAGGCCCGCAGGGATGAAAAAGGAGATGAATATTACACCCGTTGCCACAATCCGCAACTTCACCCACGCCGACACGGCCAGAGAAATGAGAGAAAGCATTAGGATCCAAATCGCAGAGCACAACAAGATAGGAACGACCATCCACATGTGCGACCAGAGCCAGTGGCCCCTTGCCAACCCTGCCTGCAGGCTGAATAACAGCAAGCTGGGCACCCACGTGACACCGGACAGAAGAAGGCCCATCACGGCGAGCTTTCCAAGAACATAATCGGCCCGGCTGAACGGCCGGCTCAGAAAAAGCGGGAGGGCGCCGTTGGTCAAATCTCCCGCGATCAAGATAGGACCAACCCAGCAGTTCAAAAGAAAGGCAGCCTGGGTCTGCACGATCATGATGAACGTGAAGAATCTGGCTTCCACTGAGAACATATCGGCAGGGCCCGTGGGCAGAAGCAATTGCACCGCCTTGTTGTTGGCGATGAATATGTAGCCCGCGAAAAACAGGCTTGGCACAAGGCTAAGAATCAAAAGAAGAACGAAGAAGCGGGATTTAAAAAGGTCGACGAACGCAAAACGCGTCAGGACGAAAAACCGCGACCGTTCCGGCGTCAGAGACCCGGTGTACGGAGTGTACCTGCGCTTATATACGGCCATCCGCCGCTCCCGTTTGTTCCATCGCATTGAGGAAAATGTCTTCCAGTGAATCGCGACGATGATTCATGCGGCGAATCTGCACGCCCTTGTCCGCCGCAACCTTGAACACCGCCCTGATTTCCACGCCGTCCGGCATGACGACCTTGATGCGGCCGTTGGTGAAAACCGCGCACTCACAGCCGAGGCCCTCGAGCGTGGACGTAAATGTTGCCTCGGCGCCCATCGTTTCCAACTCGAGAAACTTCCGATTGGCGCGCCGTTCCTCGACGAGGTTCGAGATGGAGGCAATTTGCCCGTTGCGTAGAATCAGTACCTCATCGCAGGTTTCTTCCACGTCGCGCAGAAGATGCGAGGAGAGCAGCAGGCAAATATCACTGGCCTCCCGGATTTCGCGAATCAGTTCGATCAAGCGCTTGCGCGCAGGCGGGTCCAGGCCGTTCGTTGGTTCGTCCAGAATCAAAACCTTGGGGCCGTGCGCGATCGCCTGGGCCAACTTTACGAGTTGTTTCATGCCGAGAGAATACGTCCCCACCGGGCGATACCGCGCTTCGCCTAACCCCACGTAGACGAAAGCTTCGTGCGCGCGCTCCATCGCTTGAGCGGAGGGAAGGCCGGAAATCTCTGCCATGTAGCGAACAAAGCGGACCCCGGACATTTTTGAGATAAAAGCGTCGTTCTCAGGCATGTACCCGACCAGCGATCGAAGCGCCTTGCCGTTGGTGTGAGAGTCGAGCCCGAGCACGCGGGCGCTCCCCTTGGATGGGGAGTGAAAACCCAAGAGGGTGTTGATGAGCGTCGACTTGCCGGCCCCATTGGGCCCGAGCAGCCCGATAGCCCGACTCTTCAAAACGCCAGTGAGACCATGAAGGATCGTTCGGCCGCCCAGTTGTACTTCGAGCCCATTTAGCTCGATGGTTGGGTTCATCATCCACCAATCATTACGGATTGGCTTGGCGCGAGGTTCCGTGATCGGACAAACCCAGCAGGTGGATCAAAGTTGGAAGACCGGGATTCAAGTCAAACAGCTTGCCACTGCTGGCCACCTCGAGGCGATCACTTTCCCCGTAAGCACAGAATACGCTTGGTTTGGCGTCGACTGCCAACTGTTGCAGGAGCGCCAACTGCCCGGAAGTGAGCTGGGAAGCGAGCGGTTTCAGAATCGGGCTGAGATTTTGATAAATCATCGCCGAGAAATTCGCTTGATTGTCCTTGGGGAGGAGAGCACGAAACGAGGCGGAGCGAGCCAGCGAGGTGCCGTTCGCGTGAGTTTGCAGAGCGGCGAGAACCAGCGCGCGAGAAGGCGCCATGATCATATAGCCGTCCGCGAAGGTGTAATCGTACTCGGTCGAGAGCCCACCAAGCTGCGATTCGATCGTGTAGAACGTTCGCCCACCAACCTGTGCCTGATGGATTGTTGCACCCGGCCGGTTTGACTTTTGTGCGTCGAGGTTAAAGCTCTGCACCAGCTTACCGATGGCCAGCTGCAGCGCTCCTGAATTGTTAACTTCGATTACTGCTTTCCAGGAAGGTGTCGGAAGAACTGGGCCATCGAGCGCCAGTGTCAGTTCTCCACCCAGCGCGCTGGCCAGATCGTTACGCAGGTCCAGACCGAGCTCTCCATTTGTGCGAGCCAGGCCCTCTTTGAAGTTAGGGTCGGAAGCGCTGATGGTGCTGAAAATATCATCCAGCATGAGCGCGGGCTGTTTCGCAACGAAGGAGACCGCCGCGCCGGCGTTGGTGGAAACATAGTCCAACGAACCCATGGGAGCCGGAGCCGCCAGCCAGGAGGCTATGCCGTGCCGCTGCCCGTTAAATTCCAGGGTAATCCGGTTATCGCCTTGACTGGCAGACTCACCGCGCGTCGCGATCAAATACTTGATGTCGTTGAAGCCGCTGTTCCGAAGCGCTTGCGACTCTTCTTGCTTCGCATGCAGGCTCTCGACAATCTGGCCGAGATTCGCAGCAACTAAGGTCTCCGTACCTCGGCTGTAGATGTTCGCAATCCGCTGCCCAAAATCCGTCCCGGCGAAAAGCGTTGCTCCGGCATCGAGCTGCGCGCTCATCTGCCGAACCGGGGCGGCGTCGCCACCGACAACCAGAGTCTTGGGTCTGACCAGCATTATCATCCCGCGCTCATCGCCACTCAGCGACGAGAGCGACTGCGCGTCTATCACCCGCAGATTGCCCGTGCCTTGTCCACTCGTCAAAGTGTTAGCAAGGTGTTGCTGCAAGTAATCCTTCAGTCCGGGCTGCCGCACTTCGGCTAACAGGACTGGACCGTGCGAGTCAGAAACGGAGCTTGCTCTGGCGGTAATCACCACTTCGTCGCCCAAATACTGGCTTATCGCATGAATTTGGTCGATCAACTCCTGGGGAGTGGGATGCTGGTCCGACTTTCCGCTTTTGTTCCACCAATCTTGCAGCACTGTGCTCTGCGAAAGCTGCTGCTGGAAGATTTGGTTGGCCTGTTGCAGCGCATCTCCAAGATTGGGGATGCCGATATAGAGGACTGTATCCGTCGGCAGCAACGGCAGGATTTTGCTTTCATAGCGCGGACCGGGCGTCTGGATTTCCTCCAATTTCGTACGAAGCTTTGAGAATTCCCCAAGCAAAGCTAGTTCATGATCCAGATCACTGCTCCATCCAATCTCTTCGCGCACGGATACCACGCCGACGCTCTGCGTGGTCGCCACTACCTCGCCAGAATGCAGAATAGATTCCACTCCAGCGTGTTTGACGTGCACTTCTCCCTCGACCACGGCCACCCGCGAACCTTTCGTGCCAGAGTTCACCGAAAAGACGGTTCCCGTCACGGCGATCGTGCAATCCGGAGCACGAACATACAGGTGCCCGGTGTGACGCTTCGCGGCTTGCACAATGATGCTGCCTTGATCGAGATGGATGGTTGTATCGCGACGGCTGGCGCTGACCGCCAATTCTGCGCGCTGATTCATTTCCACCTGAGATCCATCGAGCAGCCGCACCTTGGCATGGGAATTGGCGCCCGTGCGAATAAATTCACCCTCACTGACTTCGTCACCGAGTTTCAATGCCTGCTCGCCAGCGGAGCCAATGCGATACGCTTGTCCTTCGATGGAATCAACCCGCGCGCGCGTGCCCGGCGGACCTGCGAAGTACCAGTTGCGACCAATCCAGACCGCGGCAATCAGCACGGCCACGGCTGTTGCCGCGAAGGACAGTCTGACCAAGCTCCACTGGAAACCACGCGCGCCAGGCTCCATCTGCCAGCCGACGGTCGCCGCTCCATCAACTCCGCGGCCAGACGCATACGAGCGGCACGAGACACATTCCCGCAGGTGATCTCGTACGATGAGTGCGCGAGCCTGAGGAAGTTCTTGCCGATGAAAAGCCGGGAGCAGAGACCGAATGTCGGCGCAGCCACGAATAACCTGGACAGCGCTGATTGCGCCTTGGCCTGTTTGCAAACGCTGCCACACGCGCTGTGCGGACCCAGAGAGTGTCTTAGCGTCGGGCTCCTGAGCGCGAAGTTCGGAAATCGCCTGCTCAAGGTCGGCGTCTTGCTTCGATCGAAATAATCTCATGATGCACCTTTCCTAAAAGCATGAAAGCCCTTCCTAAGTCGCGCGCGAGTACGATGCAGCGTCACCGCCACCACGGCTTGCGATGTGCCCATGGTTCGGGCAATTTCGGGATTGTCCAGACCTTCCAGATAGCGCAGAGCAAACATTTCGGCAGCGCGGGGATTCAGCGTGGCCAGCTGCTGGCGAAGCCAATTCTTGATTTCCAACGACGAGACCGCGCGTTCCGGCGATACGCTGGAAATGGATTGTTCCTGGTTCGCCGTTTCGACCGGCACGACCTCTCGATCGCCCTTCGAGCGAATCAGATCCAAGGCGGCGTTGACCGCGGACCGGCGTAAGTAACTCTCCATATTGGAGATACGGCCCGAGTCGAAAGTCCCGCGGGCTAAGCGGAGGAAGACGGATTGTGAGACGTCTTCCGCGTCCGCCATGCTTCCGGTCACGCGGTAGGCCGCCTTGAGGACACAGACCTGGTGTGCTCGAAAGACTTCCTCAAGCTGTGTGACCGCTTGCGTCGCCATGATGTTTTCTATCGCGGCCGCCAAGCATCCCTCCTCGGCTCATCTACAACCTTAGACGCGATAGCTGGAAACTTCTTAACACACAATTTGAATTCAGGGGCATTTGCTCGGCGTCACGTCGCAGTTGGCTCTCGTTGGTGGCCTTTAACGGTCGTCCAGGTGAATTGGGTCGATACGACCTACTACAGGATTCAAGATTGTCAGGGCGATGCTGTTGTGCCTCGCGGCTTTCCAATTGTTCAGCAAAAGCTACTGCTAAATGCTCGAACAGGCACCGCGCAAGAAATATTGAGCGCCACGGAACTTTCTGGCCGGGCTATCGTCTATGTTCCTGTGGCAATGGCACAGGAGGGTTCATGTCTCCGCAACTTGAGATGCTGAAGGGCACTTTGGACCTTATGGTCTTACAGACGCTCGAGGCCAGGGGCGCGCTCCACGGTTATGGGATTGCGCGCCGCATCGAGCAGATCAGCGGCGATGCTATCTTGCTGAATCAAGGGACGATATATGCATCGCTGGTGCGCCTGCAGCAGCGCGGCTTGATCCGCTCTGAATGGGGCACTTCGGACAACAACCGCCGCGGCAAGTTTTACTCGATTACCCGCCGGGGTTCCCGCCGGCTGGCCGAAACGGCAGAGAACTGGGAGCAGCTTTCCATGGTGATTGCGCGCTTCTTTGCCGCGCAAAAGGAGCCCTCCCGATGAGTGATCGACTCCGCGCGTTCTTTTCCCGCCTGCGGGCCGTCTTTTCCAAGACGCGGCTGGACGACGATTTTAATGAGGAGCTTGCCGCCCACGTGGATTTGCTTACTTCGGAAAACGAAAAGGCCGGTATGACGCCGCAGGAGGCGCGGCGGGCGGCGCTGGTTCGCCTCGGAGGAGGCGAGCTCACGCGCGAGATCCATCGCGAAACGCGCGGGCTGCCGTTCCTGGAGGTATGCTCGCAGGACTTTCGCTATGCCGTGCGCACGCTGCGCCGCGACGCTGGTTTCTTCGCCGCGTCCGTGTGCATCGTGGGGCTGGGCATCGGCGCAAGCGCAACGATCTTCAGCGTCGTGAATGCGCTTCTGCTGCGACCCCTGCCATTCCAGGATCCCGCACGGCTGGTGTGGATCGCCAATGACGACGGAGGGACCGGCGGCCTATCCGCGCAAACCGTACAGGTAGACCCTTTCCTGGAGATGCGCTCGCAGAACCAATCGTTTTCCGATATGGCCGGCTATTTCGCGTTCTACGGAGTGGGGGACAGCAAGCTGACCGGGTCGGGCGAACCGGAGCGACTCACCAGTGTACCGGTATCGGAGAATTTCTTTCCTTTGCTCGGAGTGCAAGCGCAATTGGGCCGACTCTTCAATGACGACGAATGCAAGTGGAACGGGCCAAGAGTGGTGCTACTAAGTCATGGCCTGTGGAAGCGGCGGTTTGGCTCCGATCCGTTGGTCGTGGGGCGCGCCCTGACTCTTGATGATGCGCTGGTCGCAGTCGTCGGCGTCCTCCCGGCCTCGTTTGACTTCGGCTCCGTCTTCGCACCGGGTAGCCGCGTCGATCTTTACTCTCCATTTCCGCTGACGCCAGAAACCAACCGCTGGGGCAATACGCTCTCAATCGTCGGACGCCTGAAGGCCGGAGCGAGCGTACAGAGCGCGCAGGCAGACACTGCCGTGCTCGGCGCTCGAATCAGCAAGGAACACCCGAATCGCAACGATTTTGTCCCGGTTCTGAAACTCTTGACAGACCAGGTAAGCGGGAAAGTGCGGCCCGCGCTGATCCTGCTTGCTAGTGCCGTGGGCGTCGTGATGCTGATCGTGTGCGCCAATCTTTCCAATCTCTTGCTCGCGCGCGGCGCAGCGCGGCAGAAAGAGATGGTCATTCGTTCTGCGCTGGGAGCTGCAAAGGGCCGCCTCGTCCGGCAAGTTCTTACCGAAAGTCTGATGCTTTCCTGCTGCGGCGCCCTGCTCGGATTGCTGCTTGCCGTGGTTGGGACGTGGTTTGTGGCCCATCTCAGTGCCGTCAGCATTCCGCTGCTGGAAAAAGTTCGCATCGATGGCAGGGCACTGCTCTTTACGCTGCTGATGGCCGTGCTGACCGGTTTGCTCTTCGGACTGGCGCCGGCGCTGCGCATGCCGCAAGCGCAACTTAGTGATTCACTGAAGGACTCCAGCCGGGGCTCGAGCCAGGGGCACGAACACTCATGGATTCGCAGCGCGCTGGTGATCTCGGAGATCGCGCTGGCGTGCGTGCTGCTGGCAGGAGCCGGGCTGCTCGTTCGCAGCTTCCTCCGCGTGATGGATGTCGATTTGGGCTTCCGCCCGGAGCGTGCTGCAACCCTGCGCATCGACCCGAGCTCCGGCTATTCGACACAGGAGCAGCGCAATGTGTACTTCACCGAGGCGCTGCATCGCGTGCTGGAGGTTTCGGGGATTCAAGCTGCCGGGCTCACCGACCAATTGCCGCTGGGACGCAATCGAACCTGGGGAGTTGCCGCCCAGGGTCAGGTGTATAAAAGAGAGAATTATCCTGAGGGCTTCGTGCGCATCGTGAGCGACGGCTACCTGGGAGCAATGGGCATCAAGCTGGTGGCAGGCCGTGACATTTCCGAGCGCGACACCAAGGGCACGCTCCCGGTTGTCGTGATCAACGAGACGATGGCGCGCACTCTGTGGCCCGGCCAGGATCCGGTTGGCCGAATCGCAAACATCGATGTGGATCGAACCGTAGTGGGCGTGGCTGGCGACGTACACCATCTGACTCTGGAGCGCGGAGCGGGCTCGGAATTTTACCTGCCCATCCGGCAGACCCAGGACTATGGTTCGGTGGATCTGGTCGTGCGCACAAACCTTCCTCCCAGAGAGTTGGCGGTGCGAGTGCGTGAGGCGTTGCGGCCGATCGAGCCCAACTTGCCTACCACCGGACTCCGTACGTTGCAGGAACTTGTGGACAAAGCGGCCTCGCCGCGGCGCTTCGTGGTAGTTCTGCTGGGCGGGTTCGCGGCGTTTGCGCTGATTCTCGCTTCGCTGGGAATTTACGCGGTGATTTCTTACTCGGTCAGCCAGCGACAGCTGGAAATCGGCATCCGTATGGCGCTGGGCGCATCGCCGGCCACCGTGCGAGGCCTGGTTTTGCGCGAGACACTACGTCTAGCGGTTGTCGGTGTAGCGCTCGGGATCGTCGGCGCTCTGGTGCTGACGCGCCTGGCGGCCTCGTTGCTATTCGGCGTGACGCCTACCGATCCGCTTACGTTCGGAGTGGTGGTGGCGGTGCTGACGGCGGTCGCTGCGCTGGCAGGCTACTTGCCGGCGGCACGTGCGGCCCGGATCGAGCCGATGTCCGCGCTGCGGGCGAGCTGACGCCATATGCACAATGAGCGATTCGGATGAGGCTCTCGCGGTTCAATCTGACTTCGTTCGCGAGTCTTTACTGCCTGCCGTCAGACGTGTTGGCCGCCCTGTTTTCCGGAGGCGGAAGTGAGTTTGCTGCTTGATTTTTCCTCCCCCTTTCGTATATCTAGAGTCTCATTTTCCTGACAGGAGTTCCCACCATGCGTAACTGGATCCGGTCTTCGATGCTCGCTTTGTTGCTCCCTGTTCTGCCGCTTAGTGCGCAGACCCCTGCCAAAACCGACAACGAAAAGAAATCCGAGTCGGCGGAGAAAAAGCCTGAAACACCCCCGGAAAAGCACTTCGCCGATGTGGTCAAAGATGCCCAGATCCTCAAAGGGCTTTTCATCCTATACAAGACCGAAGATAAGGTCTTCCTCGAGATCCTGCCCGATCAGTTCGACAAAATGTACATGCTCTCCCTGACTTGCGAATCGGGACTCGGGGAAGGCGGGTTCTATGGGGCAGAGATGTGCGGTGAAACGCCTATCTCTTTTCATCGCCAGGATAAGAATGTCCAGTTGCTCGCCAGGAACACACGATTCGTCGCCCAGCCGAACTCACCTATGGAACGCGCAGTGCATCGTTCCTTCAGCGATTCCATCCTCGGCTCGGCTAAAATCGAAAGTCTAGCGCATCCCGAGCGCAAGAGCCTGCTCGTCGATTTTGGCGCACTGCTCCTCACTGACTTGCCCATGATGGGCTACGCCTTGGAAGAATCCTTCCGCATTCCGTACCGCTTCGATCCGAAAAACAGTTCCTTTGGCTTGCTTAAGTCCTTTGAGCGCAACATCGAGATTGAGACCATCGCCCACTACGCCACCGAGCACCCGCCCCTGCCCCCGCTCATGACCCCGGGAACGCCGCCTCCGCCCACGCCCCCGCCACCGCGGAACCTCCCCGACGTCCGCAGCTTGCTTGTTCATTTCCGTTACAGCTTCTCCGAGTTGCCGCCGCCTGGTTTCGCTCCCCGGTTTGCTGACGACCGCGTGGGCCATTTCTTCACCCAGGTTCAGGACTACAGCACCGACAGCAACTTTGAATCCAGCCGCCGCTATATCCACCGCTGGCGGTTGGAAAAGCAGGAACGTTCGGCTGAGCTCTCGCGTCCCAAGCAGCCCATCGTTTTCTGGCTCGATAACACGATTCCCCTCGAATACCGCGACGCCATTCGCGAAGGTGTCTTGCTTTGGAACAAAGCCTTCGAGCGAATTGGCTTTAGAGAGGCGATTGAGGTCAAGCAGCAGCCCGACGACGCCAACTGGGATCCCGCCGACGTGCGTTACAGCACCATCCGCTGGTTCGCCGGCAATCCCGACCCTGGCTTCGCGGAAGGGCCTTCGGCAGTCAATCCTCTCACCGGTGAAATCTACGATGCTGACATCCGCTTCGATGCAGGCATGACGCGCTTCTTCCGTCGTGAAGTCAACGAGTTCGTCAATCCCGTGGGCATGTTTTGGATGGACATCGACCAGCCGCGTCGGCCGTTCCTCGCCCCGTGGCACAACGGCTCAACTGCTTTCTGCGACATCGCTCAGGGGGCAGTGCTCGACGCTGAGTTTTCTTTTGATCTTCTGATGGCACGGGGCATGGATCCTCAGGGGCCCGAGGCTGCTAAATTCATCCACGACTATCTGGTCGAAATCGCCGCACACGAGGTCGGCCACACGCTGGGCCTCCGTCACAACTTCCGCGCCAGCACTATCCACACTCTTGAACAAGCCGATGACGCTTCTCTCACAGCCCGGGAGGGTTTGACGGGTTCGGTGATGGACTACATTCCCACGAACATTGCTCCGCAAGGCATCAAGCAAGGGCAGTACCACCAGACTACCCTTGGCCCTTACGACTACTGGGCCATCGAATATGCCTATAAACCAATCGCTGCTTCGACTCCGGAAGAAGAACTGCCGCTGCTTCAAAGAATCGCGTCTCGGGCTGCGGAGCCGGCCTTGGCTTACGACACCGATGAAGATGCCGGCATTGGTGGAGCTCCGTTCGACATGGACCCCCTGGTGAACCGATTCGATTTCGGCAGCGATCCGCTGAGGTATTACGCGCGCCGCATCGAGTTGGCCAACGAGGTTTGGGGCAACATGGAGAAGAAGCTGGAAAAGCCCGGCGAAGGCTATCAGGTTCTCCGCCGAAGCTTTAATGTTGCCATGGGGCAGGCAGGCTACTCGCTCTTTTTGACCGCAAAGTACATCGGCGGCGTTTACCATTACCGCGCACATGTCGGGGACCCGGGTAATCGTCTCCCCTTTGAACCCGTGCCCGCCGCCAAACAACGGGAAGCCCTTGAGCTACTGCGCAAGGACCTGTTTTCCCCCACCTCATTCCACTTTTCCCCTCAACTGTTGAACAAGCTGGCCAGTCCGCGCTTCAGCGATTTCATCGATTTCCGATCGATGCTAACGCGTTTCGATGCTCCGATACACGACATGGTCCTGTCCTTGCAGACTCGCGTTTTAGACCGCGTCTATCATCCTATCGTGATGAACCGGATTCTCGACTCCGAAGTGAAGGTCTCCTCGCACGACGACGCTTTCGGTTTGGGCCTGCTCTTCACGGAGCTGCAGGATTCTATTTGGGCGGAAACCAAGGCTCCGGTCGCGTCGCTCAACATCGACAGCTACCGCCGCTCTTTGCAACGCGCACACCTGCGCAAACTGGTCGGCATGGTGTTGCACGAAGCTTCCGTTCCCGAAGACGCGCAGACTTTGGCGCGCCAGAATCTTGTGGCTTTGCGCAGTGGGTTGCAGGCTGCCCTCGGCAAGCCCGGCATGAAGATGTCGCTCGAAACCCGTGCCCATCTGAACGAGTCCGTCGCTCGCATCGAGGAGGCCCTGAAGGCCAACATGCAGCGTACTGCTTTTTAGATCAAGTTCCACATCTGTCGTCCGTGGGGTGATCAGGGTCCAATAAATCGTGGAACAGCGTTCCTTAGAAGAACACGGACGGGCCGCCGTCAGTGTCGTTATCGTTGGCGCCTAGGATTTCCTTTATCCGCAGAGGCACTGGGAATCGGTCCTGTGTCACGGAAGGGCCGTTTCGGTCAACTGTGTGCCGGTCTGCAAATCTCAAGCCATCACGTAGGTTTACGTAAGCTCAGAACAAATGGAGGCATCGGGCTATATCAAAGCAATATTGATGTGTTCAGTCTTGCCAGTGCTCCGATCTCCCTCGAATTCTGCCGTTTGTGGACCGTGACGCGTTGCTTACGAGGGGTGACGATCCGGGAGTTGTCGCAGGGATGCCAATCCACCGGGGCATTTCTAGCGGGAAGAGCCATTCACTGTAGCGCTCACCTTGACATTCTACTGGACGAACTATAACCTCACCTAGAATGTCTACTACGAGCGCATCGAGTTGCTGCAAGGGACTCGGGACCTGTTGATTCTCCGCACGCTGCTGCCAGGGCCGAGATATGGTCACGCCATCGCCAAAGCGATTGAATTCAACTCCGAAGTTGTGTTGCAAGTGTGGAGCACGGATCACTTTATCCGGCGGTGCCACAGGCAGATCAAGCGGAGCTGGATTTCGGTGAAAGAAGGAACATCGGAGAACAATCGGCGGAGCAAGTTTTACCGGTTGACGGCGAAGGGCCGACGGCCACTGGACCTTGAGACGCGCAAGTGGGACAAGCTGGCGGGAACGATTGCGCGGATTCTGC
>Ga0209267_1000203_pt1 | contig 43754 bp, 41 predicted proteins | sample GraSoiAngelo_137_FD_185894 | JGI IMG/M metagenome (GOLD analysis project Ga0209267, IMG submission 185894) | Grasslands soil microbial communities from the Angelo Coastal Reserve, California, USA - 14_0929_09_30cm (SPAdes) (version 2) | ecosystem: Environmental > Terrestrial > Soil > Grasslands ... | reverse complement strand
CGAAGCGCGTTCTGGCGCCAGCTGCTCGCTGACGTGATGAGCTGTCCGATCGTCCGCACCCAGGCCGATGAAGGGCCCGCATATGGAGCCGCCCTGCTGGCTGGGGTCGCGTCGGGTGTGTACCCCGACGTGGCCGAGGCAACGGCGCAGATCTCGCTGCGACCCGAGGTCTGCGAGCCGAACCCATCGACCGCTCGCAGGTACCAGGACTACTACGCGGCCTACCGAGACCTATACCCGGCGACTCGCTCCACCATGCACTCGCTGTCCGACCTGGCGCGCGGCTAGATTCCTCGGCGCGAGCTCAATCGGGCCTCGTCAATGGTCGGCTCGAAGAGCTCGACCGGGTTGCCTGATGGGTCGTCGAGCAGGATCTGCCTGCCACCGACACCGTTGACGAGGTCATTGCGAAAGTGGACGCCCGCGTTGCGCAAGCGCCCGACCATGGCGTCAAGGTCGGTGACCTCGATGGAGAATCTGTTCCAGCCTCCGGGCCCTGGAAGGGTGCCGTCAGGCATCGGCTGTCCGCCGCCTCCCGGACCGCGTGCGGGCTGGCTGAGGACCAAACGCAGGTCGCCTCGCGACAGCATCGCGAACGTTGGAGCCGGGTGCATGTCTTCGTGAAAGCCGAGGTGTTCGCAGTAGAAGGCGATCGCGGCATCGACGTCATTGACGATGTAGCGGACCTGGACTGTCGCCATTCCGCTTGAGCCTACGTCAGAGAGCGCGCGTCCGGTCGTGGACGCGCGCTCCCCGAACGTGTTTTCAGGCCGCCTCAGACAAGGCCTGCGCCACCGGGCGCGGCGCGCGGACTCCGATGACGAAGAGGGCGAGCACGAAGCCGACGAGCGCGACCACCACTCCGATCTCGAACGCGCTCGTGAAACCGGTGATGATGGCCTGGTTGATCACGGCGTGCGTCGGCGGCACGTTGAGCAGCCGGTTCTTCGTGACGTTTGCGGCGAGTGTGCCCAGGACTGCGAGGCCGATCGAACCGCCCAGCTGCTGGCTCACGTTGAGCACGGCCGAGGCGAGCCCCGCCTCGTTTCTGGCGGCCCCTGAGATGGCGACCACGGTGGTGGGGAAGAAGATCAGCCCGAGGCCGATCGAAAGGATGACCAACGCAGGCAGGATGCCGGCGATGTACGTCGCGTGGTCGGTGAGGCGCGACAGCCACAGCAGGCCGCCCGCGACGATGAGCGCGCCCAGCGTGATCGGCACGCGGGGACCGATGCGCCCGATCAACCGCGAGGTGACCTGCGCTGTGACGACAACTCCGATGCCGAGTGGAAGAAAAGCAAAGCCGGCTTTCAGCGGGCTGTAGCCCAGCACGTTCTGCACGATCTGGGTCAGGAAGAACAGCACGGCAAGTGTCGTCGAGCCGGCCAGCATGCGGAGCGCAAAAGCGCCGGTCCGGTTGCGGCTGGCAAACAACTTCAACGGCATCAGTGGCTGCTTGCTGCGCAGCTCGATCAGGACGAAGAGGACGAGCAGCGCCGCCCCAGCGCCAAGTGTCGCAACAGTCGCGGAGTCGCTCCAACTGTGCGTGGCGACTCGCGATAGCCCATAGACGAGCAGTGTCATGCCGGCGGTGACCGCGGCGGCGCCAGGGAGGTCGAGCCGCCCGGAGCTGCCTTCCGACGCTGCGAGCACGCGGGGTGCGGCGATCGCGAGCGCCGCGGCGATCGGAACGTTGACGAACAGGACCCACCGCCACGACAGGTAGTTGACGATCAGCCCGCCGAGGATGAGCCCGACCGCGCCGCCGCCGCCGGCAGCCCCGGCGTAGATGCCCAGGGCTCGGTTGCGCGCGGCGCCCTCGGCGAACGTGTCGGCGATGAGAGACAGGGCGGTTGGCGCGACGATGGCGCCGCCGGCACCCTGGATGACCCGGGCGACGATCAGCCACGTCGAGGTGGCCGCGATCCCGCCCGCGAACGAAGCGCCGGCGAAGAGCAGGACGCCCGCGATGAACATCCGGCGGCGTCCGAAAAGGTCGCCGGCGCGACCGCCCAGCAGCAGCAGGCCGCCGAACGCGAGCGAGTATCCGTTTACGACCCACTCGAGGTCGGTCGAGTTGAACCGAAGCGCGCGCTGGATGGAAGGCAGAGCCACGTTGACGATGGTCGTGTCGAGCACCACCATCAGCTGCGCGAACGCGATCACGATCAAGGCGAATGTGAGGTTGCGAGACTTTGTCATTTGAGTGTTTCTCCTGTTTGGTTTCAGGCGCGGGCGGCGGGCGGCGCGAAAGAAGTGGGTTGCGACCATCCGGCCGGTGCCTGCCGCATCCGCAGGTACTCGTTGATCCCGACGAGCCGGAACTGCAGCAGCTCGTAGCGCGGGAATGCCGGCGCCGCGGCTGCGTAATCGATGACTTGGGGGTCGATCAGCATGTAGTCGCGGCCCTTGTAGGTGACCACGCACCACCCGGCCGCCTTGACGTTGAGATACCAGGCGGCCTTCTCGCTGAACGTCCGCGGCATGACGAAGCTGTCGCCGAGCGGGCGCATCCCGAGAGGCGTGGCGTACATCCGCCCGGACTTTCGACCGCGGTGGCGAAGCACGCCAACGATCGGCATCCAGCGTCGTCCGGCGATCAGCAGGGTTACGGGGTTGATCAAGCGGGCGGAGAAGCGGACGAGACGACGAGTGCGAGGACCAAGTGTGACGCCTCTCGCGATTGTGTTCATGGGACGACCTCCTGAGAGCCGGGTGGTGGGTTCCATGACCCACCAGAAGCCGCCCACGAGGAGGAGTTATTCCCTTTAGGTGATGATTTCTTTAAGGGATGATCCGAAGGAGGAGCTTACTGGCGACGGCTGCCGGCCATCGTCTGGTCGGCCGAGGCGATCATCCGGCGCAGCATGCCGGCCAGCGCCTCGCGCTCCCCTGGCCGGAGGGGACCGAAGAACTCGTCGGCAGCGCCGTCGAAGACCCGGCTCGCCCGTCTCTGCACGGTTTTTCCGCGTGGCGTCAGGCTGAGGGCGTAGGAGCGCCTGTCGGCCGGATTCCGCCGGCGCACCACCACGCCCTGATGCTCCAGCTCGTCGATCAGCTCGACCATGGTCGTCCGGTCGATGCCCAGCTCGTCGCCGAGGGCGTGCTGGGAGATCGGCCCCAGAGCCAGAAGGTTCAACACGCCGCACATCTGGACGTTGAGACCCATGGGCCCCAGGCGGCGCTTGGCCAGCTCCTGTCCCGTCCTGGCGGCGATGACCAGCAGGGCACCCGGACGGTCGGCCAGAGAGGGGGGTATCGGCATGTTCGCTGCGATTATGCCCCAAAAGTCCGGGCCATCAACCTGGCGGATCATCTGCTGGAGGGACGATCAGCTCCGATCAGTGTTCGGTCGACTCGAGGGCGCTTCGCTGGTCGAGGTAGTAGAGGAGGCCCATCGACGGCACGACGACAAGGACCAGAGCGAGCGTCACTGCGAGGAGCGCGACCTGGGTGGATCCCGGCGCGGTTGCCTGGGCGATCGTCAGACGCCCCGGCAGAAGGTAAGGCGACTGCGCGAAACCCCAAGCAAAGACCAACGACCCGACCGCGGCCACGGTCAGCACCCGGTACCAGCGGAAAAGGCCCCTCGATAGAACGAAGGCCACCAGGGGCGTCAATACCATGGTGGTGAGCGCGAACGGCAAGCCTGGTCCCGCCAGCATCGACCTGAACAGCTCCGGTGTTTGAAATCCGATCACGACCAGCGCGCCCGTGCCGACCACGATCAGCGCCAGGGCCGCGGCCACCGCGCGCTGGCGGAAGTAATCGACCAGGTCCGGCGCGCCGTAACGGCGTGCGTCGCCGACCAGGAACGACGCCCCGGTGAACGCGGTCGCGGCAACCGAAACCAGTCCAAATGCGATCGACATCGGACTGAACGAAGCCTCGAGCACTGATCCGCTCGATACGCGGCCCGAGGCGATGGCTCCCAGCGCGGCCGCGAAGAAAAAGGGCGTCAGGACTGACGAAAGTCCGAACACAAGGTCTGCGATGCGGTGGGTTCGCGGATTGTCGGCGACGTGCCGGAAGGCGAAAAAAGCACCGCGCAGGACAAGCCCGATCAGGGCCAGCGCGAACAGGGGATAGAGGCGGTCGAAGGTCGCGTAGAAGAGCGGCGGGAACCCCGTCCAGCACAGGACGATCGCAAGCACGAGCCAGACGTTGTTCACCTCCCACACCGGCGCCATCGCATAGTCGATCAGGCGCCGAGCTTCGGGTCCCCGCCCGCTGTTTCCGGCGAGCAGGTCCCAGATCCCGGCGCCGAAGTCGGCCCCGCCCGCGGTGCTGTAGGCGGTGATCGCGGTGAGCAGAATCAACGCAACGAGGTTCGGCAGCAGGTCGTTCAAGAGCCCACCCTGCCGAGCTTCGCTGGTCGCGGCCCGTACGGCGCGCCTTCCTCGGGCGCCGATGGTCCGAGCGAGTCCTCACGTCGCCAGCGCGCGGCGAGCCTGATCAGCAGATAGATGAAGAAGTACGCGATCAAGGCGTAAACGACCACGAGGGTCGCGAGCATCGTCCACACAAACGACGCGGGCGCGCCGGTGACGGCGTCTGATACCCGCATCAACCCGTAGACGATCCACGGCTGGCGCCCGACCTCGGTCGTGACCCAGCCCGCCTCCACCGCTGCGTAGCAACCCACCCCCGCGAGTGCCGCCAGACGGTAGAACCACGCCGAGTCGGGCAGGCGGCGGCGGCGCACAAGGACCCAGAAGTACCAGGCCGCCAGCAGCACGCCGGCCGTGCCAAGGCCAACCATCGCGTCGAACGCGAGATGCGTGATGTTCGCTTCGACGATGCTCGGTCTGGCGTCGGCGGCGACGCTGCTGAGCCCCGGCACGACGGTGCCGGCCGAGTAGCCGACGAGCAGCGAGTCGAGCGAAGGGATGGCAAGCCCGAAATGGATCGCCCCCGACCCGTCGATCAGCCCACCTACAACCTCAGGGTTGTGGTCGCGCGTCTTCCACGTGATCTCCATGGCGGCGAACTTGGCGGGCTGGTCGGTGACCAGCGCGCGCGCCGAGAGGTCGCCGATCACCAGCTGTACGGGTGTCAAGGCGGCCGCCACGGTAAAGGGCACCGCGAATGCCAATCTCTGGTAGTGGTCCCGCCTTCCGCGCAGCCAGGCCACCGCGTAGATGGACGCGACGATGAAGCCGGTCGTCATGTAGATCGCGATCAGGAAGTGCCAGAACTCGTACCCGAGCGAGTGGGTGAACAGAGCTGCCATCACGTCGACGTCGGTCACCTGCCCGCTGATGAGCTTTACGCCGCCCGGTGTGTTCATGAACGAGTTGGCGGCCAGGACAGAGACCGTGCCGAGCAAGCCCGCCGGCGGCAGCGCAAGGCCAAGCAGGAAATGCGTCCTGGGCTGGAGCCGCTCCCAACCGTAGAGGTAGATGCCGATGAAGATCGCCTCGAGGAAGAAGGCCAGTCCTTCGATCGCAAAGCCGATTCCCATCGCGGCCCCGAAGCGGGCCATCAGCCGGGGCCACAGGAGGCCGAACTCGAAGGAAAGGATGGTGCCGGTCACGGCCCCGACCGCGAACTGGACCGCCATCACCACGGACCACCGGCGGGCGATCTTGAGGGCGACCGGGTCTTTTCTCGCCAGGCCGATGCCTTCCATCAGCAGGGTCAGCGAGGGAAGGGCCACCCCCAGCGGCACGAGCAAGACGTGCGTCGCGAGGGTGAATGCCATCTGTATGCGGCTTGGCAGAAGAGCCGACTCGCCCGCCAGCCAAAGCGTCGCTGCCATACGGTCAAATCAATGCTCGCACCAACAGCGGCGTATAAGAGGAGGGACTGTGGCCGGGGTCAAATGCGCTCACATCACTGACGATCTCAAGTTCCCGAAGCCCAACACGCCCGCGGGATGCGAGGAATGCCTGGCGAGCGGAGATCGCTGGGTCCACTTGCGGCTTTGCCTCGCGTGCGGACACGTGGGCTGCTGCGATTCATCGCCGAATCGCCACACCACCAAGCACTTCCACAAGACGAATCACCCCGTCATCGCGTCGTACGAGCCGGGCGAAGCGTGGGTCTGGTGCTACGTGGACGAGGTCTTTTCCGAAACTGCCGCGAGCGTCCGCTGAGGCTGGCCGTCGCCTGACCACGCTTCCGCGAACTGGCTGTTGTAGAGCCTGTAGTAGAAGCCCTCTCGCTGGAGCAGCTCAGAGTGGCTGCCCTGCTCGATGATCTTGCCGCCATCCATGACCACGATCGCGTCGGCGTTGCGGATGGTGGAGAGGCGGTGGGCGATCACAAAGCTCGTCCGTCCGTGGCGCAGGCGGGCCATCGCCTTCTGGATGAGCACCTCGGTCCGAGTGTCGACGTTGCTCGTCGCCTCGTCGAGGATGAGGATGCTCGGGTCGGCCAGGAATGCACGGGCGATGGTGAGGAGCTGGCGCTGGCCGGACGATAGATCCGACGCGTCTTCGTCGAGCACGGTGTCGTAACCATTCGGCAGCGTGCGCACGAACGAGTCGACATGCGCGGCCTGGGCCGCGGCGACGATCTCGTCCTCGGTAGCGCCCTCCTTGCCGTATGCGATGTTGTCCCGAATCGTCCCCGCGAACAGCCATGTGTCCTGGAGGACCATGCCGAACACCTGCCGCACCCTGTCCCGGGTCACTTCGCGCGTGTTCACTCCGTCGATGCAGATCCGGCCCGAGTCGATGTCGTAGAAGCGCATCAGGAGGTTGACGATCGTCGTCTTGCCCGCGCCCGTAGGACCCACGATCGCGATCGTCTGGCCGGGACGGACCTCGAGGTTGAAATCGGTGATGAGCGGCTTGTCCGGCTCATAGCGAAAGTCCACGTGCTCCAGCGCGATGGCGCCTGTCGCTTCGCCAAGCTCAACTCCGGTGACTGCGTCGGGGACCTCCTCCGCCGCCTCGAGCAGCTCGAAAACGCGCTCCGCCGACGCCAGGCCAGACTGCAGAAGGTTCATCTGGCCGGCGATCTGCATGATCGGCATCGTGAACTGCCGCGAGTACTGGATGAATGCCTGCACGTCGCCGAGCGTCATGGTTCCGGTCGCGACCCGATAGCCGCCGATGACCGCGATCGCGACGTAGTTCAGGTTGGACAGAAACTGGATCGCGGGCTGGATAAGACCGGACAGGAACTGCGCCAGGAAGCTCGCCTCGTAGAGGCCCCTGTTGTGTTCGTCGAACACCTGCTGCGCCTTGGCGCGCCGGCCGAAGACCTGCACCAGCGCGTGGCCCGTGTGCATCTCCTCGACGTGGCCGTTCAGGCTTCCCGTCCACTTCCACTGCGCGGCGAACTGCCTCTGCGAGCGCCGCGCAACCAGCAGAGTCACGACCACCGCCAACGGAACCGTGACCAGCGCGATCAGTGCGAGCAGCGGGCTGATCAAGATCATCATCGCCAGCACGCCGACCACCGTGAGCACCGAGGTGAGGATCTGGCTCATGCCCTGCTGAAGCGTTGTTGTGATGTTGTCGATGTCGTTGGTGACCCGGCTGAGGATGTCGCCGTGTGAGTGGCTGTCGAAATACTTGAGCGGCAGCCGCGCGAGCTTGGCGTCGACGTCGCGGCGCAGCGCGAAGACCGTGCGCTGTGCGACCCCGGCAAGGATGTAGCCCTGAGCCCACATCAGCACAGATGAAAAGATGTAGACCGCCGCCGCCAGCAGCAGGATCATCCCGAGCGCGTTGAAGTCGATGCCCTTGCCGGGTGTGACGTTCATGCCTGAGAGCATCTGGGCGATCTGGCCCTGGCCGTGCGCTTGCAGCAGCGCGATTGCCTGCGCCTTGGTCAGGCCGGCCGGCAGCATCTTGCCGACGATGCCGTTGAAGATGATGTCGGTCGCGCTGCCGATGATCTTTGGTCCGATCACAGAGAACGCGACACTGCCGATACCGAGCAAGGTCACCAAGACGATCAGCGGCAGCTCTGGCCTCAAGCGGGCGAGGAGCTTGCCCAGCGTCTTGCGCGGGTTGCTGACCTTGGCGGGCGGAGGTCCCGCCATGCCGCCCATCCAACCGCCCGGTTGGCGTCGCTGGGCGCCCTGGGCTGGGCCGCCCCCGCCTGGCCGGTTGATCATGCGACCGCCGCCTCGCCGAGCTGGGAATCGACGATCTCCCGATAGGGCTCGCATGTGACCATCAGAACGTCGTGCGTGCCCATGCCGACGACCTGGCCGTCGTCCAGGACGATGATCCGGTCGGCGTGCATGATCGTGCTGACGCGTTGGGCGACGATCAGAACGGTCGACCGCGCGGTCTCGGCCCGAAGCGCGGCGCGCAGCCTCGCGTCGGTGCCGGCGTCGAGAGCAGAGAAGCAATCGTCGAACAGATAGACCGCCGGTCGCTTGACCACAGCGCGGGCGATCGCGAGCCGCTGACGCTGGCCGCCGGAGACGTTGGTGCCGCCCTGGTCGATCGGCGCGGCGAGGCCGCCAGGCATGGTCTCGACGAAGTCGCGCGCCTGGGCCACCTCGAGGGCATGCCAGAGCTCGTCGTCCGTGGCTTGCTCGTTGCCGAAGCGCAGGTTGTCCGCGATCGTGCCGCCGAAGAGGTATGCCCGCTGAGGCACGAGGCCGATCCCGCTCCACAGGCGTTCCAGCGATTGCTCTCGCACGTCCACGCCATCGACCAGGACCGCGCCTCTGCTCACGTCGAAGAATCGCGGAATGAGATTGAGCAGCGTGGTCTTGCCGGCTCCCGTGCCGCCGATGATTGCGGTCGTCTCTCCGGGCTTCAGGTCGAAGACGAGGTCCTGCAGCACCGGCTTCTCCCCGCCGGGGTAGCCAAAAGTGACGCCGCGGAACTCGACCTCTCCAGAGACGCCGCTCGGTTCGACGGGGTGGGTGGGCTCTTCGATTGATGGCGTTGTCGTGACGACTTCCTGAAGGCGCGCCGCGCTCGCCTCGGCGCGCGGGACGAGGATGACCAGACCGACTGCCATCATCAGCGAGAAGAGGATCTGCATGATGTACATGAGGAAGGCGGTCATGTTGCCGATGGACAGCTGACCGCTGTCGACGAGGTGACCGCCGAACCACAGCACCGCGATTGTCGTCCCGTTCATCACCACCAGCAGAGCCGGGAAGGCGAGGACGAAGATCCGGTTCACGCGAAGCGCGGTCGACGTGAGATCGTAGTTCGCCTCTGCGAAGCGGCGCTCCTCGTAGGGCGTTCGGATAAAGGCGCGGATGACCCGGACGCCCATGATCTGCTCGCGCATCACCTGGTTGATCCGGTCGATCTTCACCTGCATCGACCGGAAAAGGGGTACCGCCTTCCAGAGCATGAAGCCGACGACCGCAGCCAGAAGCGGTATGACCACGATCAGCAGCCCGGAAAGCGTTACATCTGTGCGCAGCGCCATGAACACGCCGCCGACCAACATGATCGGCGCGCTCACCATCAAGGTGAGCGCGATCTGCATGAAGAGCTGGATCTGCTGCACGTCGTTCGTGTTGCGAGTGATCAGCGAAGCAGTGCCGAAGCGGTTCATCTCGCGCGCGGAAAAGCCCTGGACCCGACCGAATACGGCCGCCCGCAGGTCCCGCCCGACTCCCATCGAGGCTCGCGAGGCCCAGTAGACGCCCGCGATCGCGATCACCCCGAGCACAAGCGTGATGCCGAGCATCACCGCACCCGTCCGCCAGATGTAGGGGATGTCGCCTTTGGCGACGCCGTTGTTGATGATGTCGGCGTTGAGGTTGGGCAGGTAGAGGTTGGCGATGGACTGGATCAGCACCAGCACGATGACGATCGCAACCTCGCGCAGGTATGGCCGAAGGTAGGTGCGCAGAAGACGAATCAGCATCGTTCGAACCCCATCCTAACCGTTTGATAGTATCAAATGATTGACACTAGTCAAGCCATTTGATAAGTTCAAATCGGTGAAAGCCACGCCATCTTCCAAGGAGGATCTCCGTTCGGTGATGATGGCCTTTGGACGCCAGCAGGCGGCATTCTCCGATGACTTTCTCAGGTTTCTGATGGACGTCGAGCTGACGATGGGCCAGTTTCGCGCCCTGGCGACCATCCGGCGCTGGGGCCGCCAGAGCGGCAGGGAACTGGCCCGCCGGCTCGGGGTAACGCCGAGCACGCTGGTGCCGCTCGTCGATCGCCTCGAGGAGCAGGGATATCTGCGCCGTGTGCCGGACCACGACGATCGCCGGCTCACGTGGCTCGAGCTCACGCCGAAGGCGGACCGGCTCTTCCACCGGCTGCGCGGCATGGGGGCGGGCCGGCTGGCGTCGGCGATCTCCCTGCTCGTGCCGAAGGATCGCGCCGAGCTCAAGCGACTTCTCAACCGCCTCGCCGAGCATATGGAAGCCGCCGCCGCGAAGGAAGCAACGGCCTAGCTCGTTCGATCCGGAAGTCAGGTCAAAAAGTGTTAACCCGCGTTCTCTCTTAGTGCTGCTTCACGCCGCGCTTTTCTTTGGCGCGCTCAGTGCTGTCGCGACGATCGCCGCCTTCTGGCCGGGCCTGATCCAGGCTCGCCTCTGGATCGGCCTGCCGGTCGGGGTGCTCGTGATCGCGCTGGTGACCTGGAATGCCTCGATCCTCAGCCAGACTCAGAGCTTCGAGATCGCCCTCGGAGCCGGCGCCTTCGTCGCGACCGCACTGCTGCGAGTGACCATGCAGCGGTGGAGCTGGATGGGCGCCCAGCTCTATGCGGCGGCGACACTCGCCTCGATCGCCTACCTCCTGTACGCGGGTTCGATCACCTACGTGGTGGCGCGGGACGCGGTCTACCTGGTCGCGTCGGGGTTGCTGTTGGTGCTCGAGCTCGCGGCGCTCGGCCTGTCACTGTCCTATCTGTTCGAGATCGTCGACACGATCAGCCGGACCTCAGACCGGCCCCATCCAAGCGATCCCAACTACCTGCCCAAGGTCGCCGTCCAGATACCGGCCTACAACGAACCGCTCGAGGTCGTCGGCGAGACGCTCGACGCGCTCGCGGCCCTCGACTATCCGGACCTGATCGTGCAGGTGGTCGACAACAACACGCCCGACCGCGAAACCTGGACCGCGCTCCAGGCCAGATGCGAGAAGCTCGGCCCGCGCTTCCAGTTCATGCACCTCGAGAACTGGCCCGGCTACAAAGCCGGCGCTCTGAACGAGGCGACACGGCGACTACCCAAGGACGTGGAGATCATCGCCGTGGTCGATTCCGACTACGTCGTCAGGCCGGACTGGCTGCGCTCGACGGTCGGCCATTTCGCCGACCCCAACGTCGCATTCGTCCAGACACCGCAGAACTATCGCGACTGGGAGGACGACCAGTACCTGCGCGGCCTCTACTACAGCTATCGCTACTTCTTCGAGATCACGATGCCCGCCCGCGCGCACCGGAACGCGATCATCTTCGCGGGCACGATGGGCCTCATCCGGCGCCAGGCGCTGGAGGAGATCGGCGGATGGAACCCGGACATCGTGACCGAGGATGCGGAGGCGAGCTTACGAATGCTGGCGCGTGGAAGCGTGGGCATCTACGTGCCGCGGCCCTACGGGCATGGGCTCATGCCGCTGAGCTTCGACGGGCTGAAGAAGCAGCGCTTTCGATGGGCACTCGGCGGTGTGCAGATCCTGCGCCTGCACTGGCGCCGCCTGCTCGTGCCGGGCCAGGGTGAGCGGCTGACGGTGGCGCAGCGGGTTCACTACCTGCTCGGCAACGTGCAGTGGTTCGGCGACGTGCTGATGTTCGTCTTCACGTTCCTCCTTCTTCTCACGGCGTTGTCGACGGCCATGCATCATCAGCTGCCGGTTCGCAGGATGACCGGTTTGGCTCTCGGCCTGCCCATCGCCTTCCTCGCGACGGGGCTGCTTCGCGCCGTATGGGCGATGAAGCTCAGGACGCGATGCACGTGGCGTGACGCGATCGCCGGGCTTCAAGTGTGGTTTGCGCTGAGCTGGGTCGTCACGCTCGCGTGTCTGCGAGGTCTCATCCGGTTCCACACCGCTTTCCTGCGCACGCCCAAGATGAAAGAAGGCGAGGCGTCGCTCATCAAAGCGCTCCGCGCGGCGCAGATGGAGACTCTGCTCGCGACCACGGGTATGGCCGCGGCTATCGTGATGGTCGTCCGGGCGCCCTCGATCTCGACGGCCGCGCTGGCGCTGCTGCTGCTTTTTCAGGCTGCGATCTATGCCAATGCCGTCTGGGCAGGCGCCTCGGCCGAAGGCATCCACCTCACGCCGCTGCGCCGCGCGTACCGCAACTCGGCCCAGAGCACAGGGGCGCGTCCCGGCTCCGAGAGGCTTGCGATGCCGGCTGCAATCGGCGCTGTCGCCGTTGTGCTGATGCTGCTGATCTCCCTGGCCGCGCCGCCCGCCCCGCCTGAGCCGCAGGCGACCGCACCCGGAGAGGTCCAGGCGGCGACCGCTCATTCGTCGCCGTCGCCATCACCGTCGTCGTCGCCGTCGGCATCGCCAAGCGCGTCGCCGAGCTCATCCCCCTCTGCGTCGCCCTCGGCGTCGGCTTCGCCGAAGCGCTGACGAGGTCCACAATTTCCCAGAGAACGCTAAGGATTCGTCGAGTCGCCTCACAGGTTGCCGGAACACCCTAGAAGGCACAACAACGTAATAGGGAGTTACCGGAGGTACAGGCTGATGTCAGAACAAAATCAACAGGATGAGGGGCAGGGTCTGCCAACCCCGCCCGAGCAGAATTTGCTACCACCGCCCGGCACTGAGAGCATGGGACCACCGCCGCCGTGGATGGCCGCGCCGCCGCCGCCTCCGACTTCGGTGTGGCAGCGCATCGCGGCCTTTGTCGTGCTCATCGCGGTGGTTGCGGCCGTGGCGGGCGCCGGAATCGGCTGGAGCCTCGCGCGCGTCGTCAACAACCGGCCGGTCGCCCAGGCCACTACGACGCCTGAAACTCCCATCCAGGCCGCGACTCCCGGCACCACTCCGTCGGCCGGCAGCGGGACCGCCAGCGCGATTGCTGCCAAGGTCGACCCCGCGATCGTCGACATCAACACCACCGTAGGATCGAGCCAGGCCGCGGGTACCGGCATGATCATCAGCTCGACGGGCGAGATCCTCACCAACAACCACGTGGTCAGCCAGTCCACGAGCATCACCGTCACCGTGCAGGGACGCTCGCAGACCTACTCGGCGCACGTCGTCGGGGTTGACATCTCGCAGGACGTCGCGGTGATCCAGATCGATTCCAACATCTCGGGACTCCCGACGGTCAAGTTCGCCGACTCGTCTTCGCTGCAGGTCGGGGACGCCGTGGTCGCCATCGGCAACGCGCTGGGCCAGGGCGGAACGCCGAACGCGACGCAGGGCACGATCACCGCGCTGGACCAGACCATCACGGCGAGCGAGGGCGGCGGTCAGTCCGAGACCCTGAACGGGATGGTCCAGAGCGACGCGGTCATCTACGAAGGTGACTCGGGCGGCGCGCTGGTCAACACGTCCGGGCAAGTCGTGGGCATGATCACCGCCGGCCAGGCGCAGGGCTTCCGGTCTTCGGCGTCAGATGTCGGCTACGCGATCGCATCCAACACTGCGCTCAGCGTCGTCAACCGGCTTCGCGCGCATGAGCAAGCTTCGGACCTGACCTATGGGCAGGTCGGATTCCTCGGCGTCCAGGTGCAGACCCTCGACTCAGCGAGCGCAGCGCAGCTTGGTCTCAACCTGAGCTCGGGTGCGCTGGTCGTCGCCGTCACATCCGGGTCTCCGGCGCAATCCGCTGGGATCACCAGGACATCGGTCATCACCAGCGTCGGCGGGACCGCGGTCACCTCGACAGACACCCTTGGCACCGCAATCAAGTCGCACCAGCCTGGCGAGCGTGTGTCGGTGACGTGGGTCAACCAGGGCGGCACGCACACGGGGACAGTGACTCTGGCTGGAGTGAACCCCTAGCGCTCACACACGCGGTTGCGGCCGGTTGGTCCCGGCCGCAACCCGGCGCCGCCTGTTAAGCAAGCGGGCCGCGTTGTGAGGCCTGTATCCTTGTCGGGTCGTGCGAATTGTCGTCAAGGACCCCGAAGAGTTCGAGCAGGCGCTGCGCGAGTTCCGCCGCAAGGTGCAGGAACAGGGACTCGTGCGCGAGATGCGACGGCGCTCGCACTACGTCCCGCCGGCGGAGGCTCGCAAGATCAAGAGCCTTCGCGCTCGGCGTCGCCGGACTAGATAGTCAAGTCACTTCCCCGCTGGCGGGGAAGTCCATCGCCGCAGGCGAGGGGATGGGGAGGCGGAGTTTCTTCAGCCCGGTATAATCCGATCCGTTCGGTGACCATGGCGGAGGGGAGACACCCGTTCCCATTCCGAACACGGAAGTTAAGCCCTCCAGCGCCGATGGTACTGCCGGGGTAACCCGGCGGGAGAGTAGGTCGTTGCCGAGCGTCTTTTAAGTCCCGCGGCCCTTCGGGGTGGCGGGACTTGAATTTTTTTAGGTGAGGACGGGCTCCGGTTCCTGGACGCTTTCCGCGTGCAGTGTGGGGAGCAGCAGGTAGCACCGGATCGTCAGGAGGAGCAACAGCCCCACCAGGGCGATGAGCACGTCGAGCACGATCTGCCCCACGCGCGCATGGAAGAGAAAGATCAGAACTCCCTCAGCCAGCACGCCGAACGCGAGGATCGGGACGAACACCCGGTCATGCACCGCCATGAAGAACTGGACCAAGAGGTTGTCGAGTGACAGGGCGAGCCCGATCACTCCGACCGGGAACACGAGCGGCACCGCATCCTTGAAGCTGGGGCCGAACAGGACGCCGACGACCAGCCCCGGCGCCACCGCGAAGACCAGCAGAGCGCCTGCGCCCAGCGCGGTCAGGATGCCCGCAGACGAGAGAAGAATCCGGCCGGGGTGTTGCTCCTTCGCCACTGCCTCGACCACGCGTGGGAAGAGGACCTGGCTGACGCTGAGGGTCAGGAAGAAAAGGATCGTCCCGATCTTGTTGAGCCCGCCGTAGATCCCGCCGTCGTGGCTGTTCAAGTAATGCTCGGCCAGGATGACGTCCTGGTTGTAGAGGATCTGGACTCCGATGATGCCGGCGGCCGCGGTGAGCGAGAAACCGGCCATGACTCGCAGCCTGACCCGGGTGCCCGTGCCGCGGAAGTGGTCGTGCAGCGAATAAAGACCCAGGCAGAAGACGAAGGCGAGCCCTGCGAACACGGCCGCCATGGCACCGGAAACCGCGTAGCCCGCCTTCAACAGAAGGAAGACCACCGTCGTTCTGATGAGCAGCTCGAGCGATAGGTTGAGCGAGAGCGCCGTGAAGCGCTGCAGCCCCTGCAGGATGCCGCGCGGGATGGCAACCTGCCAGATCAGCGCGATGGAGAAGCCGAGGATGAGGATGGGCAGCGTCGAGCCGATGTGCTCGAAGGCAGCGATCGGGCGCGAGAACACCGTTGTCAGCAGGATGAACAGCAGGCAGGGGATGGCGATGAGCCGCACCGTCCGCGCGAGCAGAGAGCGCACGCCAGGGTCGCCCCGAGCGTTCAGCATCGCCGTGTAGCGTGCGAGGACCACGACCAGGATCAGCGCGGGGCCCGTCCCAACGGCGTAGACCGCGATCAGGAATGCCACCTGACCGTACGTCTCGGGGCCGAGGATGCGGCCGGCTATCGCGTGGTATACGAAGCCCCCAACGCCCGCGACAAGTCCGCCGAAAAAGAGGACCAGGTTCTGCCGGACCAACCGGTTGCGCCGGATCTGGGCCAGGCGCTGGCCGAGAACCAGGCGCTGCACGTCCGCCGATTCTAGTGGCACGAACGCGATAATTCTTGGCCGATGCCTGAATCCGCCAAGCCACTCGTCTCGGCACTTGTCGTCAGCCGCAACGCCAAGGAGGAGCTGCTGCAGTGCCTCAAGGCGTTTTTCGCGAGCGCCGACGTCCCGGTCGAGGCGATCGTCGTGGACAACGACTCGTCGGACGGATCACCTGCCGCGGTCACCGATGAGTTCCCCCAGGCCACCGTGCTGGTTCAGTCGAAGGATCTCGGCTACGGGCGCGCGGCAAACATCGGTCTCGAGCGCTGCCAGGGCCGGTTCGTCCTGCTCTTGAGCCCGAACGTCGCGCTGGATCCTTTGTGCGTGGGACGGCTGGCTGACCTTCTCCTCACCAGGCCCGATGCGGGCGCAGTCGGCCCCCGGCTGCTCCTGCCCGACGGCAAGCTCGACCCCGACGCGCGACGCGCGTTTCCCCTGCCGAGCACGCTGTTCTACCAGACGGTCGGGCTGAGCAAGATCTTTCCCAAGAGTCCTCGGTTCGGCCGGCACAACATGGGGCACGTCGACGAATCGGAGGTGCACGAGATGGACGCCGGCACTGGGGCGTGCCTGATGCTGCGCCGGTCCGCGCTCGACCGGGTGGGATTCTTCGACCCGCGCTATTTCATGTTCGGCGAAGACCTGGACCTCTGCTACCGCCTGAAGCTCGGCGGCTGGAAGATCTTCTACGTCCCGTCGGCGCGCGCGGTCCACCGCGTCAAGCCAGAATTGCCCAACCGCCAGCGGCAGGTCTCGTACGAACGTCACCGCGCCATGTGGACATTTCACTTCAAGCACCACTCGGAGGATGTTTCCGCGTTCGGCAACGGCCTCGTGTGGGTACAGATATGGGGCCGCTACGTCGCCGATCGCGTGCGCAGCACGCTCGGGCGCGGCAATCGAGAACCCACCTAGATGTATCACCAGATATCGCGCAACAAGCGCAACAGCATCGTCGTGATCGCCGGATTCCTGATCGTGTGGCTGGTCGTCGGGTTGATCGTCGGAGCGCTCGCCTACGGTCAGGGTGGCGCGATCGCAGGTGCGATCGTCCTCGGCCTGCTCGGCGTGATCGCCGCGCTGTACGCGTACTACTTCGGTTCTTCAACGGTGCTCGCCGCGATGGGCGCGCAGCCCGCCGATCCGAGCCAGTACCAGCAGCTCTACAACGTCGTCCAGGCACTTGCCATCGGTGACGGCTTGCCGATGCCGAAGGTCTACGTGATCAGCGACCCGAGTCCAAACGCGTTCGCCACCGGGCGTGACCCGAACCACGCTTCAGTGACCGTGACCACCGGGCTGCTCCAGATCATGAACCGCGAGGAGCTCGAGGGCGTATTGGCGCACGAGATGAGCCACGTCAAGAACTTCGACGTGCGGCTGCTTCTGGTCGTCACCACGATGATTGGCATGGCCGCCCTTATCGCGAGCGCTTTCTGGAACAGCATCGGCCGGATGAGGCTGCGCGGCCAGGGTGCGCTGGTCGTCCTGGCAATCGGAGTTCTCTTCACGCTGGTCGCGTTCATCATCGGCCCGCTCATGCAGCTGGCGTTGTCGCGCCAGCGCGAGTCGCTGGCCGACGTCAGCGGTGTCGAGCTGACGCGAAATCCCGCCGGCCTCATCTCGGCGCTGCAGAAGATCGCCCAGAACGACAAGCCGCCCGAGCGCTTCAACCACGCAGTCGCCGCGATGATGATCGACAACCCGTCAGAGCACCACGGCAGCTTCTTCAGCCGCCTCTTCGACACCCACCCGCCGATCGAGGAGCGCATCGCTGCGCTGCAGAAAATCGCGAGCGTTAAGCAAACCTAGGTTCCAACAACCGGCGGCGGTGTCGCCGATTCTCGCGAAGATTCTTCATGTCCGCCGCACCGAGCTCAGGCGGACACTGCAGGTCGCGGGCTTCGCCATCGTCGTCGGCTGGGCCATGTACACCGCGTTCAGCGCGGCCCAGTCGATCTTCCTGAACAAGGCGGGTCCGCACGCCTATCCGCTGTTCTTCATCGTGCTCGCGCTCACCGCGTGGCCGATGGCCGCGCTGCAAGGCGCGCTCACCCGGCGCTTCGGCGTGGGGAGGTCGTTCCGGATCGTCCTGGTCGCGAACGCCGTCGCAGCGGTAGGAGTCTTCACCGCTTACACGATCCGCGAAGACGCCACCGTGGCGTTCGGCGCATACGTCCTGTACTCAGTTGCGTTCGAGCTCGTCATGCTCAACTTCTGGAGTTTCGCCACCCAGCACTTCAACGTGCTCGAGGGCAAGCGCATCTTCCCGGTCATCGCCGCCGGCTCGAGCATGGGATACATCCTCTCGGGCCTGACGACCACGATCGTCGCGGTCTTCGCGACCGAGCCCTTGATCTTCGTGTGGGCGTTCGGCTCGCTCGCGGCAGCGATCATCTCGGTGGGACTGGAGCGCACCCTCTTTCGCCCCGCCTTCATCGACGACGCTGACCAGCTTCTCGTCGAGCAGGAGGTGGAGCGGAAGCGGCACGGCGGTCTCGCCATGCTCAGGCGCGGCTTCGACTATCTGACCGGCAGCCGTCTGGTGCTCGCGCTTGTCCTGCTGGTGCTTGTTTTCCAGGTCGCAAGCCGCGTCGGCGATTACCTCGTGGCTGTGCTGTTCGTCTCCGCGACCCACAACAACTTGCAGGAGCTGACGATCCTCATCGGCAACGCGTGGCTGGCAACCTATGTCGTGCAGCTCGTCGTCAGTCTCTTCGTCACGCCCTGGGTGCTCAGCAGACTCGGCGTGAAGAACGCGATCCTGGTCCTGCCGGCCTTCACGCTGGTGGGCTTCACGGCCGTCGCCATCAACCCGTTTCTCGGCACCGCGCTTTTCCTCTTCATCGTGCGCAACGGCCTCCAGACCGGGCTCGACGATCCCGCGCAGAACGTCCTCGGTGGGGCGCTGCCGGCGCAGGTCGTGCCCAGGCTGAGATTCCTGCTCAACAACGTCGTTCTTCCGTTGGCGGCGGTGTTGACCGGGTTTGGGCTCTTCCTCGTGCAGCCGGCCATCGTGGCGAGCGTCGAGGTGCTCGCAGTAGTCGGTATCGCAATCGGCGCGCTCTTCATCTTCGCTGCGTGGCGCGTGAGGAGCCTTTACGTGGACGCGATCTACGCGCGGCTGCGCACGCACGCACTGAGCCTTGCCGACTTCCAGCAGGCGGTCGGACGCCCGACGCCTGGCCAGATCGCCGAGCTGCAGGGCTACATTCGCGGCGCCGACGACCGGACGAGGGAGTTCGCCGCGGCGTCGCTGGCCAAGTCCTCGCCGGAGACGTTCACGTCGATGCTGCCCGAGCTGTTTGTCTCCAGGGATCCCGTGGTGCGGCGACTCGCGTTTCAGATGTCGCCGCCGGATCGCATCGCGCTCGATCAGCTCGAGGCCGCGCGGGGCGATGACGACGGGTGGGTGCAGGCGGCCGCGGCGGTGGCGGGCGTGATGAGAAAAGACCGGTGGGAAGGTTCCGACGAGCTCCTCCGCACGCTCGGCGATTCGAGCGCGTCTGGCGACCGGGCGGCGGCAGCGTGGGCGGCGGCCTTCGTCGGGGACGACACGACCGTCGCCGGCGCGATGTCGGATGACGATCCTCGCGTGCGGCTCGAGGCGATTCGCAGCTTCGCCAAGATGAAGGGCCAGGTCGCGGGCGTGGCTGATGCACTGCTCGCATGCTTACGGGATTCAGACGTCGGCGTTCGGCGTGAGGCGCTGCGACAGGCTGTGCGCTGGACGCCGCCGGCGGCGGTCAAGCAGGCATTTGCGGAAGCGCTCGCCGACTGTCTGGCCAGCGGCGACCGCGACGTCAGGCGAGTGGCCGCGGAGGCGATGGCGGCCCAGGCGCCGGAGGCCTTGATGCTCACGCTGCCTCTCCTGCTCTTGCACGATGAGACGTCGGCCGCCGCAGTCGAGGCGCTGGTACGAAGCGGTCGCCCGGAGCTGTATCGACATGTGCGCGAACACCTCGAGATGCACCTGGCGAGTGGCGCCCAGATGGCCCGGCTGTCGGCTCGAATATGGGGCGCCATGCGGCGCATGGACGGTGACCAGGCGGCCGGTTACGCGCTGCTGCGCATCGGGCTGGAGGATTACATCCACAGCGCGGCCGAGTCAGGGTTGGCGGCGATGCGCGCTCTCCACGGCAAGCGAGGCTTTGCGACCGTCGAACGCGGCCTCGTCTCGATGCACGTCCAGACGAGGGTGGAGGCGCTGGAAACGTTGTTAAACTTCGGCCCGGGTTGGCTCGCCGGGCCGCTGGCGCGCCTGCTCGATCCGGGCGATTTCGACCCGGTTCTCGCGCGGCCCCTGTCGCAAGCGGAGCTCGAAGCGCTCGCAAACCATCCCGACAAATGGGTGCGCGAAACAGCGGAAGCGGCCAGGTCCGGACTCAATGAACAGATGAAAGAGCTGATCGCGCTGAAACAGGTTCCGCTCTTCAGCACCCTCACCCTCGAGCAGCTGGCCAGCATCGACAGGCTGATGGTCACCCGGCATTACGTGAAGGGCGAGCGCGTCTTCCGCAAAGGTGATGTCGGTGCTGAGCTCTACGTGATCGTGGACGGTGAAATTCGAGTCTATCTCGACCATGCGGGGAGCCAGGTGACGCTGGCGAAGCAGGGCGCAGGGACTGTCGTGGGGGAGATGTCCGTCTTCGACGAGCAGCCGAGATCGGCGAGCGCGCTGGCTTCCACTGACACGACCGTGCGAGTGCTGCGCCGTGACCGCCTCCACGCCATCGTCAACGAGCATCCCGAGGTGCTCCTGGAGTTCATCAAGAACCTGAGTCAGCGGCTGCGAGCGATGGACGAGAAGGTCGAGTCAGCCCCTCCGGCGCTTCGCGCCACCTCCCCATGAATGGGGAGGACCTTAGTCGGTAGTTTCGGGTTCCGCCCGAACTTCGATCTTCTTCCGTGCGGCGTCGAGGCGCTCGGTGCAGATCTTCAAGTAGACGCGGGCTTCATCGACGGCCTTGAGCGCGTCCTCGAGCGAAAGGTTGCCGTCTTCCAGGACCTTCAGCCTCTCGTCGAGCTTCTCGAGCGCCTGCTCGTAGGTCAGGTCCTGGCTCACGGTTCGACTTCCTCAACTCGGGCCCCGAGGCGACCAGATCCCAGGCGGATGCGAACCCTCCGGTCGACGCCTGTGGCGGCCGCGGAGCGGATCACATCGCCCGACGCAGCGTCCTGCGTGATGCTGTAGCCACGAGCGAGCACGCCGTCCGGGCTGAGCGCAACCAGCCGCTGCTCGCGATGGGCGAGTGCGCGGGTGGCGACGGCGAACCGCTCCGCCAGCGCGCGATCCAGCCGGTCTTGCGCGCGCCGCGCCGCGAGCGAGCTGGTGCTGCTCGCCAGGCGCGAGACGGCGGCGCTGTCCAGCCGGCGTCGCCGGTCGCGGAGGGCCTCTTCGCGGCGGGCTACCTGGGCGACCGGGCTCAGGCGACCCAGCTCGGCCGCCGCTCGGGTCAGCCTCTCCATGCGGTGCCGGACCAGGGCGGGGAGGACCTGGAGCAGGCGCCGCCTCTTGAGGTCGATCCGCTCTGTCTCGCGGCTCACACGCTGCGCGATCTCGCGGTCCAGCCGCCGTTCTCGCTCTCGCAGCTGCGCGATCAGATCCGACTTCTTGGGCACCACGCGCGCCCCGGCCTCGGTCGGCGTTCGGCACTCGGCGTCGCCGACCAGGTCGGCCACGGTGCGGTCGGAGGTATGGCCGAGCGCGGTCACCACCGGGAGCCTCGAATCGAGGATCGCGCGCGCCACGAGCTCACTGTTGAATGCGTACATCTCCTCGAAGCTGCCGCCGCCGCGGGCGAGCACGATCACGTCCGCGGCGCCCTCCTGGTTGCAGCGCCGCAGGGCGCGGGCCACGCTCATCGGCGCGGCTGCCCCTTGCACCAGCACCGGGTACACGATGACGGTCATGTTGGGGTACCGCTCCAGGATGGTCTCCTGGAGGTCATGGATGACGGCCCCCGTCGGTGAGGTCAGGAGCGCGACTGCTCGTGGCAGGAAAGGCAGGCGGCGTTTGCGCTCGGGGGCAAAAGCGCCCTCAGCCTCCAGTCTGCGCTTCAGCTCTTCCAGCCGGGCACGGAGCTTGCCGATGTCGTCGAACTCGATCTGGTCGACGATGAACCGTAGCGCTCCGTACTGAGTCCAGAAGTCGACCCGCCCCCGGAAGATGAACACCTGCCCGTCTTCCGGCAGAGTTGTGACCCGGCGCGCGTCGTCCGCATACAGGAAGCCGTTGATCAAGCTCTGGTTGTCACGGATCGCGAAACTGTAATGACCCTTCGCGCCGCGTTTCATGCCGCTGACCTCGCCTTTGACCAGAAGCGCGGTGAGCGGGCGCAGCTCGCGCTTGATCTCATTGGCAAGCTCGGTGACGGTGTAGGGCCGCTGCGCCTCTTCGGGTTTCAGCATGTCAAAGGAGCCTTTTGCGCAAAACGCACGAAATCCGTCGGTTCAGGTGAGCGTTTTGCGCCCAACGGGCGGAATCCAGCGCGGCCGTTCAGCCCCCAATCTGCGACATGTTCTTGGCCGGCTTGATGAAGCCCGGCTTGTTGATCAGGTGGCCTTCTTCCTTACGCCAGATGGCACCCTCGATCACGGATCCAAGGTGGTCGTCGGAGACTCCTGACCGCATCAGGTCGCGCAGCGGCGTCTCGTGCAGGGAGAACAGGCAAGTCCGCAGGCCACCCTCGGCGGTCAGCCGGATCCTGTTGCATGCCGTGCAGAAGGCCTGGCTCACCGAGGAGATGAAGCCGACGCCGCCCGGTGCGCCGTCCGCGAAGGTGTACCGCGTCGCGGGCCCCGGCCGCGGGTCGTGGTACGGCACCAGTGGAAACTGGTCTTCGATCTGCTCCTGGATCCGAAGGCTCGGCACAACCTGCTCGTTGGTCCAGATGTTGTCGCCGTCGAGTGGCATGAACTCGATGAATCGCACCTCGTAGCCCTCTGCCCGCGCCAGCCGCGCGAAGTCGACGACCTCGTCGTCGTTGCGGCCCTTCATGACCACCATGTTCAGCTTGATCGGACCAAGGCCGGCCTCCCGCGCTGCCGTGATGCCGTCCATCACGCGCACGAAGGCATCGCTTCGCGCCATCTCCTGGAAGCGGTCCATGTGCAACGTGTCGAGCGAGATGTTGATGCGCTTCAGCCCCGCATCCTTGAGCGCTTGCGCCTTCTGCCGCAGCAGCACGCCGTTCGTCGTCATCGTGATATCGAGCGTCGGGTCGATCGCGTTGATCATGCCGACCAGCTCCTCGAGCTTCACCCGGACGAGCGGCTCACCGCCTGTGATCCGGATGGTGCGCACGCCGTATCGCTCGACGAAGATGCGCGCCAGGCGGACGATCTCCTCGTACCTGAGGATGTCGTCGCGGGCGAGCCACTTCAGGCCTTCCGCCGGCATGCAGTAGATGCAGCGAAAGTTGCAGCGGTCCGTGACCGAGATCCGAAGATCGTCTGCGATGCGTCCGTAGCTGTCGAAAAGCCTGCGCTCCGGCATTTAGCCGATCATAGACGTGATGGCGTACGAGCACATCCTGGTCGAAATCGAAACGCCGATCGCGACTGTGACGCTCAACCGGCCGAAGGTCCTGAACGCACTCAGCCCGGACTTGATCCACGAGCTGACGAGTGCTCTGGCGGACCTGGACGCCGATGAGTCCGTGCGGGCGGTGGTGTTGACCGGCGGCCAGAAAGTCTTCGCGGCCGGCGCCGACATCGGCGACATGGCCGACCGCTCCGCCGTGGACCAGCTGAGTCGTGACCAGACGGGCCGTTGGGCGCCGCTGGCCGGATTCAGCAAGCCGCTGATCGCCGCTGTGAACGGCTACGCCCTCGGTGGCGGCTGCGAGGTCGCCCTGATGTGCGACATGATCGTCGCCGGAGAGACGGCGCGCTTCGGACAGCCCGAGATCAACCTGGGCATCATCCCGGGCGCCGGCGGCACGCAGAGGTGGCCGCGCAGCGCGGGCAAGTACGCAGCCATGGAGGTCATGCTCACCGGCGCGCCGGTCACGGCGCAGCGAGCGTGCGAGCTGGGCATTGTGAACAAGGTGGTGCCGGCCGAGATGACCATCACGATCGCGAAGCGGCTGGCGCGGCAGATCGCCGAGAAACCGCCACTCGCGGCGCGGATGGCGAAGGAAGCTGTCCTCAAGGCCTTCGAGGCGCCGCTTGCCGAAGGCCTGGCATCCGAAAGAAAGAGCTTCTACTTCCTGTTTGCGACCGAGGACCAGAAGGAAGGCATGCACGCGTTCCTCGAGAAACGAAAAGGTGTATTCAAAGGCCGGTAGGAGATGGAAAGACATGGCGACTGAGGTCGAGGTGCACGTACACGTTCAGACGCACGATGGCATCGGCCTGATCCGGCTCAACAGGCCGGAGAAGATGAACGCCATCGGTGCGCTCACACGCCAGCAGCTCGCCGAGGCCATCAAGCAGGCCGAGCGCGACGAGGCGATGCGGGTCGTGGTGCTGACCGGTTCCGGCCGCGCCTTCTGCTCTGGCGCCGACGTCACCGAGATGGTGCAAGGGGCCGGCATGCGTACGCCCGAAGACGTCGGCAACGTCCTGCGCAACGAGTACATGCCGATGCTGACGCGCCTGCGCACAATGTCGAAGCCGGTGATCGCGGCGATGAATGGGCCGGCGATCGGCATCGGCGCGAGCTTTGCCCTCGCGTGCGACATACGGATTGCGACGCCCGAGTCGTATCTGCTCGAGGCGTTCGTGAACATCGGGCTGGCTCCGGATGGCGGGGTGAGCTGGCTTCTCCCGCGCCTCGCGGGAACCGGGATCGCGTACGAGATGTTCTTCACCGGCAAGCCGCTGTCGGCGGCGGACGCGCACAGGCTGGGCGTCATCAACCGCCTCGTTCCAGCCGACCGCCTCGAGCAAGAGGTGCGCGAGCTCGCCGGTCAGCTTGCAGCGCAGCCACGCGGTGCGCTGGCAGGCGCGAAGCGTGCCGTGACCCATGCGCTCGAATCGACCTTCGAGCAAGCGCTGGAATTCGAGTCCTACCTCCAGGAGGCCCAGGCGGCCAGCCCGGAATTCGCGGAGGGGGTGCAGGCATTTCTCGCTCGCAGAGCAGCCAAGAAGTGACAGCCCCTCCGGCGCTGCGCGCCACCTCCCCATAAATGGGGAGGACAGACGCCGTCATCGTCGCTACGGCGCGAACGCCCATGGGGCGCTACGGCGGCCAGCTCAAGGACGTTCGGCCGGACGACCTCGCGGCGGCTGTGCTGAGAGAGGTCTGCGAGCGCGCGCACGTGAAGCCGGCCGAGGTCGAGGACGTGATCCTGGGCTGCGCTAACCAGGCCGGGGAGGACAACCGCAACGTGGCGCGGATGGCGCTTCTCCTGGCAGGCTTTCCGGTCGAGGTCCCGGGCCAGACGGTGAACCGGCTGTGTGGCTCGGGGATGCAGGCCACCATCGCCGCGGCGCGCGAGATCCAGTCAGGCGCGGCCGAGATCATGGTCGCGGGTGGCGTCGAGAGCATGACCCGCGCGCCCTGGGTGATGCCCAAACCGGACGCCGGGTTTCCGCGCGGACCTCAGACCGTTTACGACTCCGCGTTGGGCTGGCGCCTCGTCAACCCGAAGCTGGCCGCGATGTACGGGACGCTGCAGATGGGGGAGACCGCGGAGCGCGTGGCCCAGAAGTACGAGGTGTCGCGCGAAGACCAGGACGCGTTTGCGCTGCGGAGCCATCAGCGCGCAGTCGCCGCCCAGAAGTCAGGCCGGCTCGCCGAGGAGATCGTGCCGGTGCTCATCCCACAGCGGAAGGGCGACCCGCTGTCGCTCGCGGATGACGAAGGCCCGCGGCCGGATTCGTCGCTCGAGGCGCTCGGCAAATTGAAGCCCGCCTTCGCCGAGAATGGCTCGGTCACCGCAGGCAACGCGTCGCCCCTCAACGACGGCGCCACCGCGCTCGTGTTGATGTCCGACACGAAGGCGCGCGAACGCGGCCTGAAGCCGCTGGCCCGCCTCGTCGCCGCCGCCCCGGCGGGCGTGCACCCCGACTACATGGGCATCGGGCCGGTGCCTTCGTCGTTGAAAGCGCTGGAGAAGGCGGGGCTGCAGCCGGCAGACATGCAGGTCGTCGAGCTGAACGAGGCCTTCGCGTCGCAGTCGCTGGCGTGCATTCGCCTGCTTGGGCTCGACGAGGAGAGAGTCAATGTCAACGGCGGCGCGATCGCGCTTGGGCATCCGTTGGGCAGCAGCGGTGCCCGTCTGGTCAGCACCCTCGTGCGTGAGATGGCGCACCGCGACGCGGAGTACGGCCTCGCCACGATGTGCATCGGCGTGGGCCAGGGCATCGCGTCGATCTGGCAGCGAGTCTGAGCCAGAGGGATCCCGCGGCAGTCCGGTCGATGTTCGACCGGATCGCGCACCGCTACGACACGATAAACACGGTTCTCTCCGCCGGCACCGACTCCGGCTGGCGCCGCCGCGCCGCGCGCGAGACGGGCCTCGCTCCGGGAGGGTCTGCCCTCGATATCGCGTGCGGGTCGGGCAAGCTGACCGCAGACCTGGCCAGGCTGGCGGGTGCGGCGGGGCGCGTCGTGGGGCTCGACTTCAGCCCGCAGATGCTCGAGGTTGCGCGGCGGGAACATCCGCGGCTCGAGTTTCTGGAAGGCGACGCGCTCAACCTTCCGTTTGAGGACGCGAGCTTCGACGCCTCGACCATCGCCTTCGGCCTCCGCAACCTGGCGGACCCCGTGCGCGGCCTTCGCGAGATGCTGCGGGTGGTCAAGCCATCAGGACGCGTGGTCGTCCTGGAGTTCGTCCGCCCGCCGCGCGGCCTTGTCGGCGGCGCGTACCGCATCTACCTGCGCACGTTGCTGCCGGCCGTTGGAGGCTTGATCTCCGGACAGGCGGCCGCCTATCGATACCTCAGCGACACGATCGACTCCTACCACACGCCGGGCGAGCTCGCCGATATGGCGATGCAGGCTGGCTGGTCGGATGTCCGCTTCCATGGGCTCGCGATGGGCACCGTCGGGATACTCTCCGGCCGGCCACAGTAACCGTCTCTGCGGCCGACGAGTTCTAGCTGCCAACAGGCGGAGCTCGTTTACGGAGGACGTCGAAAAATGATGTCGGCACAGAACCGTTTGCTGGTGGTCTGCGGGTTGCTGATCGCTGTCGCGTCCGCCAGTGTCACGGCCCTGGCCGTCAACCTGTCGCGTTCTCCCGCTGTCACTGCGCCTCCGCAGCCGGTCCTGACCCTCGCCGCGTCGACCTCGGGCAACACGATCACTGTCGTTGGTGTCGGCATCGGATCTGCGACGCCCAACCAGGCGCAGCTGTACCTTGGCGTGCAGGCAACGAGGCCCAACGTGCGCGACGCGGTGTCGGTTGCGGCCGGCGATATGACCCACTTGCTGAGCGCGGTTCACAATCAGGGCGTCCAGGACAAGGACATCCAGACCACCGGCGTGTCGGTGTCGCAGCAAACGAACTGCTGCCCGCAGACTGTCAACGGCTACAACGCGTCGACTCAGATCACCGTGACCGTGCACAGCATCAACAACATCACGCCTCTCATCGAGGTCGCGGTAGATGCTGTCGGCAACGACTTGCAGATCGGCGGAGTCAACCTCTCGGTGGCGGACCAGGGCGCCATGCTCAAGGCCGCGCGCGCCAACGCGATGAACGACGCGAAGGCGAAAGCGGCGGACTATGCGGCGCTGTCCGGACATCACGTCGGCGGATTGATCGGCGTTTCCGAGATCGTTTCCACCACGGGTGGATTTTCGTGCGACCAGTGTGGTGCCAAGGGCGGCGGCGGCGGAGTCCCCATCCAGCCCGGAGTGAGCTCCATCAGCGTGACGGTCGCGGTTACCTTCGAGTTGGCCGCTTAGCTAAGAATTCCGATCCACCGCCGAGCGGGCCAGGCCCACGAGCGTCGGGCGCAGGCCGTCCAGCTCCACCGCCTCGAGCTCGCGTACAGCCGCGTCGATGAGCGCGTCCGCCTCCTGGCGCACGCGCGGCAGCGCACCGCTCGCGGTGACCAGCTCCGTCACCCGGCCCACCTCCGCGTCGCCGAGGGCGCCCTCGAGGAGGCGCCTGACCTCCGGACCCACCTGGCGGTCCTCCGCGGCGTAGATCAGGGGCAGCGAAAGCACGCGCTGCCGGATGTCGAGGCCGACCGGCTTGCCCGAGCTTGGGCTGAAGTCGACCATATCGTCGGCCATCTGGAACGCGGTACCGAGCAGGTCGCCGTATCGGCGCAGCGCGCCGACCACATCCGGGGTCGCCTCGGACAGCAGCGCGCCTGACGCGCACGCCGCGGCGAACAGCGAAGCCGTCTTGCCGCGCACGACGCGGAGGTACGACTCTCGATCGCCTGGATAGGCGCCGCGCAGCGCGACGTCGTCGATCTGCGACGCGCATATCGCTTCGAGTGCTTCGGCCAGCGCCGACGTGACGGCGGGGTTGCCCATCTCGGCGATGAGCCGTGTCGCTTTGGCGAAGTAGTAATCGCCGACCGCGATTGCGCGCTCCGGACCTTCGGCCGCCGCAACGGTCGGCCGGCCCCGGCGGTGCGTGCTCTCGTCGACGTAGTCATCGTGGATGAGCGTGGCGTTGTGCAGCAGCTCAACTGCCGCCGCGAGCTCCGCAGCCCGCAGCGGATCGTTGCGCGGACCGATGCCGGCCGTCAGCTGGACCAGCTTCGGCCGAAGCCGCTTGCCTCCTGCTTCGACAAGGCGGCGCATCGGCACCGCGACGGGCTCGGGATCGACCATCAGCTGGCGCGTGAGCTCGACTTCGACGAGCGACTCCGGCACCTCCCTGGAGGGTGGTCGCGCAAATTCGCCTTCGAGCTGCAATGCGAGCTCCCGATGCCGTGGCCCATCGAGCTCGACCGCGAAGATGGATTGCCACCGACCGAGCACAAGCTGCCCTTCCTCGACGAGCAGGGTGAGGAACGCGCTGAGCAACAGCTGACGGCAGTGAGCGTGTCCGTTGACCGGCTCATCGACGGCGATATCGAACCGGCGCGTGAAATCGTCGTGCTCGTAGCCGGCGCCGATGGGGGCGATGCGCTCGAGCATGGCTTCGAAGTCGCGATGCAAGAGCAGCTCGTTCTCGTTGACGCAAAGTCCAACCGTCGTGTGCAGGGATTGCAGGTGCACGCGTCCTGTACGCAGCCCAGCCTGCATGACGCGCTCGCGGATCCGGTCGGTTAGATCGATGAACTGGGTGGCCTCGGAGGTCGCGAACTCGAGCCGTGTGGCGCTCACCCTTCGGCCCCGAGGGAAAGTCGAAGCAGGTTTCGGGCAGGAGGCGCGGGCTGCTCGGAGGCAGCCGCCGTTGACATCGATTCGACCGCCCGTGCGAAGGCCACCTGGACGGCAAGAGGAGCGTTGTCGGCCAGGATGCGGGAGCCGCGGGCGAGGCAGAGGTCGCCCATCAGAAGCGTGGTGGGCGGCGCGGCGCGACCGCCCAGACCCTGGAGGCGGATGCCGAGCTCGATCAGAGCCGCGGCCAGGGCGAGCTTGGCCTGGAGATCCGGCTCGAAGTGCTGGACCGCGTCGAGGTAGTCGCGATAGGCGTCAGCCAGGCCGTCTGACCACAGGCCCTCGAGACGATCGAGCTCGCGGTCGAGCAGCTGGACGGTCATCTCAGACGGCCTCTATGACACTGCCGGCGAGCTGGCGGAATGCAGAGAGGGCGCGTAGGCACGATTCGTCGTCGCGGGTCACGACGTAGTAAAGCCCGAAGCCGAGCACCGTATTCAGCACCAGTGGCACCAGCACGTCGCGCGGCACGGTCAGCCGGATTCGTCCGTCTTCCTCGAGCCGGTCGAGCTGCTCCTGGATCACCTCGCGGTAGCGAGTGAAAAGCTCGGGCAGGTAGGCCCGCAGTCGCTCCGTCCGGGGCGCCTGGACCAGCAGGTCGAAGGCGGCGAGCTGGACGTCGCCGAGCCTGCGCAGCGAGTCCCAGAGTGACTCGACCCCGACCTCGAGCACCTCGAGCGGGTCGGTGAGCTGGTTGAGGGTTCGGCGCAGCTCCTCGACCGACTTCGCGGTCAGGTAGCGCCAGGCCTCCACGAGGAGCTCGGACTTGGTCGGGAACCAGTACTGGAGGTTGCCGATGGCGACGCCGGCCTTGGAGGCGATCGAGCGGACGCTGGTGCCGGAGTAGCCGTTTTCGAGCAGGGAATCCGCCGCCGCGTGAATGATCTGGTCTCGGGTGCTCTCAGTGGCGGTCGCCCCGGTCATACGTATGTACCAGCATACTGAGGACCAGTCGGGAAGGTGTGGCCGGGCGAGGCACAGAGACAGATCTCGCGCCGCCGGCGCCAACGGGGCAGAATCCACCGGCTTGAAAGGCACCGCTGGATAGAGCGAGGCGAAATCGCCGATTCGCTTTCTAAGTGAGCCTGATTGCAAGTCCGGGCATGATGGCCCCCTTCGACTAATCTCAACCTGTCGATGAAGTCGATCGCCGAAGCCTTTCCCAACGGTGTGTGCGGTGTGCTGCGCACCGACAACGCCGAAGCAGGCTTCCAGGCCTGCCTGACCGCCATGGAAGGCGGCGTGAGGACGATCGAGGTGACAAAGACCGTCCCCTCGTGCTTCGAGATGATCCGCGGGTTGATCGCGACGACGATGGGCCGATACCCGGTCGGGGTCGGCACAGTGTGGGACCCGGGCGCCGTTCGCGAGGCGAAGGATGCGGGGGCGTCCTTCGTGGTGACTCCTGTGCTGCTGCCCGAGGTCGCCGAGGCCTGCCGCCAGGAGGACATCCTTTGCGTCCTGGGCGCGCTGACTCCGACCGAGATCTACCAGGCGCGCCTCGCCGGCGCGGCGCTGGTGAAGGTCTTCCCGATCACGCCGGTCGGAGGCCCGCGCTACATCGAATCGCTGAACGGTCCGATGGGTGGGGTGCCATTCTGGGTTTCCGGCGGCGTGAAGATCGAAGACATCGGCGCCTACTTGCGCCTGGGTGTGAAGGCGGTGGGGCTCACCGGGTCACTGTTCCCGCCGGAGGCGCTGGCGAAGCGAGACATGGACACGATCGGGCGGAACGCGGAGCGCGCGGCCCAGGCGGCAGCTCAGGCGGTCGGCGACTAGCGGCTCAACAACCTACGTGGTAGTTGGCCTCCCCATTCATGGGGAGGTGGCGCGCTAGCGCCCGGAGGGGCGCGATCAGACAGCTAACAGCCGACGTGGTAATTGCACATGGTCGCGGTGATATTCGAGTACAGGTTCGTCACCTGCTTGCCCGTCAGGAGCAGGGCGATGATCACGACCAGGATGATCAAGGCCAGAATGAGCGCGTACTCGACCAGGGCCTGCGCTCGCTGCCGAGACTCGGGGTGGTGGGTCAGCACCCCACGTGGTAGCTGCACATCGTCGCGGTGATGTTGGAGTAGAGGTTTGTCAGCTGACCGCCAGTCGCAATCAACGCGATGATCACGACCAGCGCGATCAGGGCAAGGATGAGCGCGTACTCGACCATTCCCTGGCCCTGCTGGAGTCTCTGGATGAACCAATAATGAATCAAGGGGTACAAGCGACCTAGAAGCTTAACCACCGAGCCCCGCCTGTTGGTCGCTTACCCTCTCCAGGGCCTGCTCCACGACCACCCGGACCATGCGTTTGCGCCAGAAATGGCTCAGGTCGGCGTTGTCCAGCGGCTTGGCGGGTTTGGCTGCGATGTCAGCAGCTTCGCGGATGGTCTCCGAATCCAGTCGCTTCCCTTTCAGGAAATCTTCAGCCGCCTTCACCTCGAGTGGGTGAGAGGCGACGGCGGAAAGCACGATTCGGCAGCCTGCCACGACATCCCCGTCCAGCTCCAGGGCCACCCCCGCGCCGGCGATCGGGAAGTCGATCGAGCCCCGCCGCCGCAGCTTGATGTACGCGCTTCGCGTGCCGGCCCCGACGCGGAGTCGAAGGCTCGTCACGATCTCGGCCGGCTGCTTCGCCATGTACAGGATGCCGTCGTCGTTGTAGAGCGCCGCCACGGGCATCTCACGCTCGCCGTCAGGCCCGGTGAGGCTGACCGTTCCGCCGAGGGCGATCGCCATCGGCGCGGTGTCGGAAGACGAGACGGCCCAGCACCGCGGGCTGCTCGGCGCGACGAGGCAGATGTCCCCGTCCTTCTTAATGCAGAAGCCCGCGGCCTTCCGCCACTCGTAAGTCATGTCGTAGTAGTTGCATCGCGTGTCGACGCAGAGGTTCCCGCCGATCGTCCCCGCGTTGCGCAGCGGTGGGGAGGACACGAGGCCGGCCGCCTCGGCGTAGCCGGTGAATCGCGCTGTCAGGTGCTCGTCGCGCGCGGCCTCGGCAAGCGTGACGAGAGCGTCGATCGTGCACTCGGCGGATCCGTTGTGGATGGCGCGAGGCAAGAAGTCGAGTCCGATCAATGTGTCCACCTCGAACTGCCGGCGCTTGAGCTTGGGGAAGAGATCGGTGCCGCCAGCGACGAACATCGCTCTCGGGCCAAGCTCGGCCGCAATGCGCGCCGCCTCGCGCGCGGTCTTCGGCCGCACAAAGGTAAATCGCGGCAGCCGCAACAATCAGCAAGCCCCTTCCGGGTGCGCGAAGCGCCCATCTGCCCCCGGCGGTATGACCTTGATGGTCTCGGGATATGGAATCGAAGGAAAGCGGGGCGGGCCGTAGCGCGGGGGCTCGCCCTTTTCTTTTCGTCGCAGCGCCTCGACGACTTTCTCCGGGGTGACCGGGATCTCGTCGATCCAAACGCCGAGCGCGTCGTACACGGCAGAGCAGATCGCGGGCGGGACTGGAAGCAGCGGACCCTGTCCAGCCTCCTTCGCGCCGTAAGGACCCTCCGGATCGATCGTCTCGACGATGAAGGTCTCGACTTCGGGCATGTCGAGGAAGGTCGGTGACTTGTACTCGAGCATCGACGGCCATTTGTGGAGGCCCTTGCGAAACGTTTGCTCTTCCATCAGCGCCTCGCCGAGACCCATGTACACGCTGCCTTCGATCTGCCCCTCGACCAGCAGGGGGTTGATGGCGCGTCCGACGTCGTGGGCGATCCATATCTTGTTGACGCGCGCGATGCCGGTCCGTGCGTCGGCGTCGAGGTCGACCACGCAGGCCGTGTAGCTGTAGGCGGGGCTGGGTCCAACGCCCGAGCCCTTGTACGGGCCGGCGATCTTCGGTGGCGTGTAGCTCCCGGCGGTGGTCAGCGTGCCGAAGCGCGCCTCCGCCAGCACGCTGGCCTCCTCGAATGAGACGTCGCCGTATTTGTGGCCGCTTGCCTCCACGGCCTCCACCAACAGGGCACGCATCTTTCGCGCGGCTTCGAGCGCGGCGTTGCCGGCCATGAACGTCACGCGCGATGAGTAGGAGCCGAGGTCGATCGGCGTCGTGTCTGTATCGGCGGTGACCAGCCTCACGTCCGCGGGCTGCAGGCCGAGCTCCTCCGCGACGATCGTCGCCAGCACCGAGTCCGAGCCCTGGCCGATGTCCATGGCGCCGCAAAACGCCGTCACGCCACCGCGGTCGACCTTGATCTGGACCTCGGAGTGCGGCATATCGTTCCAGTAGATCGCCGTGCCGGCGCCCGACAGGTAGCTCGAGATGGCAAAACCCATGCCGTGCCCAGGCCGCATCTGCCGCTCGTGGTAGCGAGATGCGCGCATGACCTTGTCGGTGCACTCCTCGAGACCGCACGACGTGACGCGCAGCCAGTTCACGGTCCGCGTGTTCGGCTTGACGAAATTGCGCCGCTTGAGCTCCACCGGGTCGAGCCCGATGTCCTGGGCGATCTTTTCCAGGTGCAGCTCGAGGGCGAAGCGAGGCTGTGGCGTGCCGTGACCGCGCTTGGGACCGCACGGCGGCTTGTTGGTGAACACCCGGCAGCCCTCGAATCGGTACGCGGGGATGTCGTAGGTCACGGTTTGCAGCGCGCCGGTATAGAAGGTCGAGGCGACGCCATAAGACCCGTACGCGCCGCCGTCGAGCGCGCTCTTGAAGTGCATCGCGGTGATGTGTCCGTCCGCGGTGACGCCCGTGCGGACCCACATCAACACCGGATGGCGGCCGCGATGAGCGTAGAAGACCTCCTCGCGAGTGAGCGTGCACTTGACCGGCCTTCCGGTCAGCATCGCGAGCTTGCCGACGATGATCTCGTGCGCGAACGGGTCGGTCTTGCCGCCAAAGCCGCCGCCATGCGCCGCGCCGATGACTCGGATTCGGTTCATCGGCAGCTCGAGCACCTTGGCCAGCGCGCGATGGACGTAGTGCACCACCTGGGTCGAAGACCAGAGAGTCACCTTCCCGTCCACAAAAGTTGCGACGGCGCTGTGCTGCTCCATCGGCAGGTGCGTGTTGCCCTGGAAGAAGAACACGTCCTCTCTTATGTGGCTCGCTCGCGCGAAGCCGCCCTCGACGTCGCCGAACTCGAGCGCGACGAGCTTGTGGATGTTGTGCGGGCCGCCGTAGTCCTGGATGCGCTCGTCCTTCGGCTCTTGCAGCGCGGCGTCGATCGACATCACCGGGTCGAGCACCTCGTACTCGACCTTGATCGCATCGCACGCGGCAGCAGCGATCTCCTCCTCGGTGGCCGCAACCGCGGCGATGGGGTCGCCGACGTAGCGCACCTTCTCGTGCTCGAGGGCGCGCTCATCCTGAGTCACGGGGAGGATGCCGAACTTGATCGGGAGGTCGGCGCCGGTGATCACGGCAAGCACGCCTGGGATGCGGCGCGCGGCGGACGTGTCGATCGAGAGGATGCGCGCGTGAGGATGCGGGCTGCGCAGGATCCTGCAGTGAAGGGTGCGGGGCGGGAGCATGTCGTCGGCGTAGATGGCGCGACCGGTGACCTTGCTGATGGCATCGACCTTCGGGAGCGGCTGGCCGACGACTCTCATCTCATCCGGTCCGCGGCCAGCTCGATGGCGTCCAGGATCTTCGTGTAGCCCGTGCACCGGCAGAGGTTCCCTGCGAGCGCTTCGCGGATCTCGTCGCGCGAGGGCCTGGCGGTCGCCTCGAGCAGGGACTTCGCCGAGAGAAGGATGCCCGGCGTGCAGTAGCCGCACTGCGCGGCGCCCAACTCGGCGAACGCCGCCTGCAGCGGGTGCAGCTCCGAGCCGCGCGCCATGCCCTCGACCGTTGTCACCGCCCGACCCTGGATCTGGATCGGAAGCACGAGGCAGCTCAGCTCGGGCTTGCCATCCACCAGCACGGTGCAGGTTCCGCACTCGCCCAGCTCGCACCCATGCTTGGTACCTGTGAGCTGCATGTCCTCGCGCAGGACCTCGAGCAGCGTCTTGTGCACCGGCACGAGCAGCTCTTTTCGCTCGCCGTTGACCTCGAGGGCCAGAACGATCCGCTCGACCTCACGCGTGACCTCATCCCTCATGCGAAACCGAGCATATCCCTGAGCGCGCGGGCGCATGCCCACAGGTCTGGAGCCACAGCGTGCGCGCGGCTGGACGTGGGTTTGGGGTCGTCCGGGTAGACGAGGATCGTTTGCATACCGAGGGCCAGGGCGGGATCGATATCGTTCTCCTCGCGGTTGCCGATCACGACGCAGCGATCCGCCGGGACGCCGGCCCAGCGCACGGCCATCTCGAAGACGGCTGGATGCGGTTTCAGGTGCCCGGCGTCATTCGAGGTGACGATCGCGTCGATGTGCTGGGCCATGCCCATCGCTCGAAAGTCTTCCCAGTAGCTCTGGGCATCGCGCCAGTAGGTGTTGCTGGCGATCACATTGCGGAGCCCGAGCGCGTGCGACTCGGCCAGCAGCTCGTGGGCCCCGGGAAGTGGGTTCCGATCGCCTATGGGAAGCGCCATCGCGCGCCTGATGCGGGCCACGGTCGCGGCATCCGGATCCAGGCCGTGTGCGCTGAGACAGTGGGTGACGATGGTGGCCGCGTCGTCCGGCAGCACCACCTCCGTGGTGAGGGCTCGCGCCTCGTCGCCAAAGCGGCTCCTCTCGAGCAGGTCGTCGACGAAAACCTCCAGCTTGGACGGCGGCAGGTGAGGCAGAGCCCCGGCGAGCCTGGCCCGCCTGCCCTCGCCGTCTGTGGCGCGCAGCGGCCACGCGTTGGGCCAAAGCGTGCCGCCCACATCGATCAGGGCGACTTCAAGGGCTCTTGTTCGCCCCCCCACTCGCTGGGGCAATCGATTGGCGCGGGAAGCGCGTCCTGGTCGGGCTCCGCCCGCAGGCTGGCCACGGCCGCTCACGGCCCTGGCCTGGTGGGGATGCTTGATCTGGCAATCACGGCGGTCACTCTATGATCGCCTCCATGCTCAGGTGGCTGACTTCAGGCGAGTCGCACGGTCCTCAATTGACCGTGGTGATCGAGGGCCTGCCCGCCGGCCTCGAGATCAGCGAGGAAGATCTTCGCCGCGACCTCGCGCGCAGGCAGGGCGGCCACGGCCGCGGCGGGCGGCAGAAGATCGAGACGGACGTCGCGCGGATCGTCAGCGGTGTGCGCGGCGGATTCACGATCGGGAGCCCTGTGACGCTCGTCCTCGAGAACAAGGACCACGTGAACTGGACCGCGCAGATGACCGCGGCGAAAGAGGGCTTCGAGCCGAAGGTCGTGACCCGGCTGCGCCCGGGCCATGCCGACCTGGCGGGCGCCCTCAAGTACGGACACACGGACATTCGCAACGTGCTCGAACGCTCATCGGCGCGCGAGACGGCGACGCGGGTCGCGGCAGGCGGGGTTGCGCGGAAGCTGCTGCGCCAATTCGGCGTCGAAGTGCTGAGCTTCACCCAATCGATCGGCACGATCGACATTGGCTTCGAGGGCATCGATCCCGATGTCCTGACGGAGGAGGACATCGAACTCTCGCCAGTCCGGTGTCCGGACCCAGAGGCGTCGAAGCGAATGGTGGCTGCAATCGACGAGGTCGGGGAGGCGGGAGACACGCTGGGCGGGACGTTCCGCGTCATCGCGCGTGGAGTGCCGCCCGGCCTCGGCAGCTATGTCCACTGGGACCGCAAGCTGGACGGCAAGCTGGCCCAGGCCGTGATGTCGATCAACGCGATCAAGGGAGTCGAGTTCGGCGCGGGGTTTGAGGGCGCGTCCCGCCGCGGCTCTGAGTTTCACGACCAGATCGACTACGAGGAGGGGCGGTTTCGGCACCTCACGAATCGCGCCGGCGGCATCACCGGCGGTGTGACGAACGGCGAGCCAATTGATCTTCGCGTCGCGATCAAACCGATCTCGACGATGAAGAAGCCGATGCAATCGATCGACCTCAGGACAAAGGAAAAGACGGAGGCGCATTACGAGCGCAGCGACGTGTGCGTCGTGCCGGCGGCGGGGGTGATCGGGGAGGCTGTGGTCGCGCTGACGCTCGCCGATGCGTTCCTCGAGAAGTTCGGCGGTGACTCGATGCCCGAGCTCGAGCGCAACTACCGCGCCTACGTGGAATCGATCGCTCAGTAAGGCGTCGCGCGGACCGGAAGGACAGTCACCGCACCGCCGGAGCAAATCGAAACGTAGCCGGCTCCGGAAGGATCGCCAGCGATGATCACCAGCGAGCTCGATGATCCGGGCGGAGTCACTCGAAGCCTGACCACCTCCTCGCACTGGTCGCCCTGGTCGACCCAGCCCAGGGGTATGTAGGCGTGTCCCTGCGCCGGACGATGAGGGTCTATGGTCGGCGTGCCGACCGGTAGGACTACCACATCCGCGACGACAGGGTCTTGTTGGAAGAACGCTGTGGTCCGCTGGGAAATGTGGGATGGCAGGGGTCGATATACGGCGTCCAGCAGCTGGAGGCTGGCGTAGCCATACATATCGCAGGCGCCATTTGAGTTATTCCTCAGCTCGATGACCTCGCGGGCATTTCCCGTCGCCGCGCCCAGCCCAATCAGCTGCATGTCCAGTCCTGAAGCGTGGCACGTAGCAATGTGCCCAGCAGGGGGTCCCGTCGGCGCAGGAGTACCAGTCGAGCATGCAACAAGGATCAACAGGCCCGGCACGAGAAGGTGTGTCCGCGTCACCTCAAACGGGTAAACGCACAGCGACCGACTCCCGTTACCTTGAGCCGGTGACCGGCAAAGTCATGTCGATGGGGGAGGCCATCGAGCGATACATGCCCGATGGCGCCACCGTGGCAATGGGCACCGCCCTCGAGCCGCTCATCCCCTTCGCCGCCGGGCACGAGATGATCCGGCAGGGCCGGCGGGACCTCGAGCTGGTCGGGCCCATCTCGGATTCCCTGTTCGACCAGCTCATCGGCGCCGGGTGCGTGCGCCGCGTCACCGCCGCCTGGGTCGGCAACGTGTCCGAGGGTCTCGGCCACTGCTACCGGCGAGCGTGCGAGCACGGGGTCCCACGTTCGCTCGAGGTGCACGACCACTCGAACTTCTCCATCTCACTCGCGCTCTGGGCCGCGGCATGGAACGTGCCGAGCCTGCCCACGCGAACCCTGCTGGGCAGCGATATCCTGCGCACCAATCCCGGCCTGGCGGTGGCCGGCGACCTGGTCCAGGTGAGTGCGGTGCGGCCTGACGTCGCGATCGTGCATGTGCAGCGCGCGGACGAGCACGGGCGGGCGCACGCGTGGGGGCCGCTCGGCATCAGCGAGGAAGCCGGCCTGGCCGCCGAGCGAGTGATCGTCAGCTGCGAGGAGCTGGTCGACGCGAGCGTGACCCTGAGCGACCCAAACCGAATCCTGTTCCCGGAGACGAAGGTCGTCGCCGTGGTGGATGAGCCGGGCGGCGCGCATCCCTCACCGGTCCAGGGATTCTTCAGGCGCGACCACGCGTTCTACCGCGACTACGCCGAGCGGTCGCGCACCGCCGAAGGCTTCGAGTCGTGGTTGAGGGAATGGGTCCTTGAAGTCAAGGACCGCGCGTCTTACCTTGGCCGCCTCGACGTGGAGTCGCTACGTATCAAGAGCCACCGGCCTTCTGCTCCGGCGGACTTCGGTGACGACTGACTACACGCCCCAAGAGCTGATGGTCGCGGTCGCGTCGCGCGAGATCCGCGACGGCGACACCGTCTTCGTCGGCATGCGCCTGCCCGTCCTTGCCTACGCGGTCGCTCAAAGCTCCCACGCGCCGTCGGCGCGCGGGTTGTTCGAAGTCGGGCTCATGCGCAGCCGGCCCGCAGAAAAATTCCTCGGCACGATGGGCGATCCACCGAACGTGGTGGGAGCGCTGTGGGCGACCCGGATGTCGAACGCGATGGCGCTCATGGCTCAGGGTCACGTCGACCTGGGATTCATCGGAGGCGCTGAGGTCGACCGCTTCGGCAACCTGAACACGTCTTACGTCGGCGACCCGCAAAAGCCGAAGGTGAAGCTCCCGGGAAGTGGGGGAGGAGCCGACATCGCGATCCTCAGCCGGCGCTGGGTGACCCTGATGAGCCATGAACGCCGGCGCCTGGTCGATCGCGTCTCGTTCGTCACATCACCCGGATATGGCGATGGAAGTCCCGGATGGCGGCGTCGCAACGGTCTGCTCGGCGGCGGCCCGTCCGCCATCGTGACGACGCTTGGCGTGCTGCGGTTTCCCGATGACGGCGGAGAAGCCTTCCTGGCGACGGTCCATCCCGGGCACACCGTGGAGGAAGTTCTCGCCGAGACCGGATGGCCCTTACAGGTCGCTGATCATGCAAGCGAGACATCAGCGCCGACGGACGCGGAACTTACATCGATCAGACGTTTTGACCCGGAAGGCTTCTGGACCCGCGCCTGACGACCAGGTGGGCACGCATGGCTGTGTCCAAGCCAGGGATAGGACCATCTGGGCCCAAGTGGCTGGATCCCGAGTTGGTGGTCCTACCGCGAAGCGCCCACGTGGGCAGCCTCAGAACCGCATCTTGACTCGATTTGAAATCGCGATCTGCTTCCACTTCTTGCGGTCCTCGTTTCCGACGCGGGCGTCGGTCTTGGCGGCCACTGCTCGCAGCTCGCGCTGCAGCTTGCGGTAGCTGTCGAATCGCCCGCGATCGAGCGTCCGATCGGCCAGTGCCGCCTTGATCGCGCAGCCCGGCTCGGTGACGTGCGAGCAGTCGTAGAACCGGCACTGCAGCGCAAGCGCCTCGATGTCCTGGAAGACACCGCCCAACGCGTCCTCGCCCTCCCAGAGCTGGGCCTCCCGCAGGCCAGGGGTGTCGATGATCATGCCGCCGCCGGGCAGCTGGACCAGCTGGCGGTGGCTGGTCATGTGGCGTCCCTCGCCAGAACGGTGGATCTCTCGGGTCTTCATGACCTCTGACCCGAGGATCGCGTTGATCAGCGTCGACTTGCCGGCGCCTGACGGACCTAGCAGCACGCCGGTGCGTGCGGGCTGAAGCATGGTCGTGACCTCGTCGATGCCCTCGCCCGTCACGGCGCTGGTGACGATCACCGGTGTGCCGGCCGCGGCCGACTCGATCTCGATGCGCATTGAGTCGGGCGCGTTCGCAATGTCGGCCTTGGTCAGGACGACAACCGGCGCCGCTCCGCTCTGCCAGGCGATAACGAGATAGCGTTCGATTCGCCGCGCGTTGACGTCCGTCGCCGCAGCGACCACGAGAGCGACGTCGACATTCGCGGCCAGGACCTGTTCGCGCGTCTCCATGCCGGCGGACTTGCGCGAGAACACCGTGCGGCGCTCGACGATGCCGTCTATGACAGCGCCATTCACGGCCACCCAGTCCCCGACGGCCGGGTCGACCCGGCGCGCGGTGGCACGCCTGGCTATGGCGCCGTCATGGATGACGTACTCCGCGGCGAAGTCCGCGATGACACGCGCGGGCACGGCACCGGGTTCCGCGACCGATTTGAACTTTTCGTCGAAGTAGGGATCCCAGCCCAACAGGGCGAGCCGGGAATCAAAGTCAGACAACTCAAAATCCTCCGGTGAAAACAGGTGGGCGGTATCGGTCCGCCCGCGGAGGACTGCCTAGATCGAGGCTCCGGAGGCGGCCGACGGCCGGAACGCGTTCATCGCAAGCTCAGTCATTCGAACGCCACCTCCTTGGGTTTTGGTGCGCGAAGAATAGCGCGTTGCATTCCCTCCGGCACGGCTCCTCACGCGCCGCCCCATCCCCGCCGCAAGCGGCGGTACTTCCCCACTACGTGGGGAAGACACATATCTATTCGCCTTTGAACTCCGCCTTTCGCTTTTCGCCGAATGCTTTGATGCCTTCGTCCGCGTCCTGCGACACGAATACGCGGCTGATCGCCTCGCGCTCGATCGCAAGCCCGACGTCGAGCGGGGCGCCGTAGCCCTGGGTGATCGCAAGCTTGGCGTGGCCGATCGCGACGCTCGGCCCGGCGGCCAGCTTGGCGGCGTATTCGATCGCGCCTGCTCGGCACGCCGCGGCGTCCGGAAACAGCCGGTCGACCAGCCCTAGCTCCTTGGCCTGTGTCGGATTCATGGTCGTTGCGTTGGCGATGAGGTCGATTCCTTTCGACAGGCCAACGAGCCTGGGCAGGCGCTGGGTTCCACCCGAGCCTGGAAAGAGGCCGAGGTTCACCTCCGGCAGGCCAATCTGATAGCCACCCTCGGCGGCGAATCGGAGGTCGCAGGCCAGCGCCAGCTCGAATCCCCCGCCCAGGCAGTGGCCGGCGATCGCGGCGATGAAGACCAGCGGCGTGTTCTCCATCTTGCGGAAGGCCTCGTGCGCCATCAGCGCGGTCATGAAGCGCGAACGGCCCGTGCCGGCGGCGAACCCGCCGACGTCAGCTCCGGCGGAGAAGAACTTCTCGGACGCGCTCGTGACGACGACGGCGTTGATGTCAGCATCACTGCGCGCGTCGTCGATCGCCCCGGCAAGCGAACGCAGGAATTTGTAGTCGTAGCTGTTCGCCGGGGGGCGGTCCAGGACGAGGATTCCGACCTGGCCTTCCTTTTCGAGATTTACACCCACCACAGACCCTCCAAACGGTGAGCCGACGGCGACACCGATAATTATCGAAGTAACGCAAGTACGAACTCAGGGGGGTGCCGCATGGCGACGATGATCATCGAAGGCGACAGGACCAAGGCCGCATCGGGCAAAACGTACGAGGTCCGCAACCCGGCCACCGGCGAAGTCGTCGACGAGGTTCCCGCCGGCGGAGCCGCGGATGTCGACAAGGCCGCACAGGCGGCGGCGAAGGCCTTCACCACCTGGTCGAGGCTTCCTGCGAACAAGCGCGCCGAGATCCTGCACAAGGCCGCGCATCACATGCTGGAGAAGGTCGAGCAGATCGCGACCATCCTCACCAAGGAGCAGGGCAAGACCCTGCTCGAATCGCGCATCGAGGCACAGCGCTTCGGCGAGAACATCGCATGGTTCGCCGACCTGGCAGACAAGATCCACGGCGAACATGTGAGGCTGCCGGACCTGACGACCTACGGCCTCGTCGTGCGCAAGCCGATCGGAGTGTGCGGAGCGATCGTGCCCTGGAACTTCCCGCTCACGCTTGCGGCCAACAAGGTCGCGCCCGCGATCGCGGCCGGCAACACAGTGGTGTTGAAGCCTGCGAGCACGACGCCGCTGTCGACGCTGGCCTGCATCGAGGCGCTCATCGAAGGCGGCCTCCCGGAGGGCGTCGTCAACGTGGTTCTCGGCCAGGCCACCGGCGACGCGATCGTCGCGCATCCGATCATCCGCAAGGTCGCGCTCACAGGTTCCACTCCGACGGGCAAGAAGGTGATGGCCCGCGCGGCCGAGCAGCTGAAGAAGATCACGCTCGAGCTGGGCGGCAGCGATCCCTGCATCGTGCTGGACGACGCGGACCTCGAGGGCGCGGCGCGCGCGATCTCGATCGGACGTTTCTTCAACTGCGGGCAGGCGTGCCTCGCCGTGAAGCGCCTCTATGTCCAGGAAGGCGTATACGACGCCCTGCTCGAGAAGCTCGTCGCCCGGGCGTCGAAGCTCAAGCCGGGCAACGGCCTCGACAAGGACAGCCGGATGGGACCGATGCACACCGAGACGCAGCGCGCCGAGGTCGAGGCCCAGCTGAAGGACGCTGTCGACCGCGGCGCGAAGGTCGTGTACGGCGGCGGGAGGCCCAGTGGCGGCGACTACGACAAGGGTTGGTTCATCGAGCCGACCATTGTTGAGAACGTGCCCGATGGCGCGCGCATGTGGACCGAGGAAGTGTTCGGTCCGGCGCTGCCTGTGCGGCGGATCAAGGACCTCGACGAGGGTCTTCAGCTGGCCAATGACTCGCAGTACGGGCTGGGCTCTTCCGTCTGGACCGCGAACATGGCGGCCGCCTACCGCGCGGTGCAGGAGATCGAGGCCGGCTACACGTGGGTGAACGCGCTGCAGATCGCGCACGACGAGCTTCCGTTCGGCGGCACCAAGCAGTCGGGCTTTGGCAAGGAGCACGGCGTGGAGGCGTACCTGCACTACACCGAAGAGAAGTCGGTCGTCTACGGCGGAATTTGAAGTAACCGCCTCCTGTACTGAGGTGGCGTGAGGGTTGCCCTGGTCGTGGTCGGCGCGCTGGTGCTGCTGACCGGGGCGGTGTTCGCCGGGCAGGGGCTCGGCTACATTCCAGGCAGCATCATGACCGGGGACATGAAGTGGTTCTGGATCGGGTCAGCGATGGTCGTGGCGGGGCTGGGGCTAAGCGCGGCCGGGATACGGAGAGGGTCGCCTAAGCGGGTTTAGTCGAGCCCCTCCGGCCCTTCGGGCCACCTCCCCATAAATGGGGAGGACAAGGCCACCTCCCCATAAATGGGGAGGACAAGGCCACCTCCCCATAAATGGGGAGGACAAGGCAACCTCCCCATAAATGGGGAGGAGCCTTAACCAACTCAACAAGAGTTACGCCGTGCGGCCGTTGAGCCTGTCCCAGTGGGCCTGGCACTCGACGCAGCGCGTGGCGGCCGGCTGGTACTGCAGCCTGGCTTCGGGGATGCGCCGGCCGCAGCCTTCGCAGATCCCGTAGGAGCCTTCGCGCAGGCGCTCGAGCGCCCTCTCGACCTGTTCGCGGTTCTGGTCGAGAAGGTGGACGAGAAGGTCGCTCGTCTCTCGGTCGGACAGCGCCTGCGCCAGGTCGGTGTCCTCAGGAATCCCCGTGATCACGCCGCCGACGACATCGTTCAGCGGGCGATGAAGGCCCGCCTCTTCGCCGCACTGCGCGGCCAGGAGCTCGAGGA
>Ga0209267_1000199_pt1 | contig 43859 bp, 39 predicted proteins | sample GraSoiAngelo_137_FD_185894 | JGI IMG/M metagenome (GOLD analysis project Ga0209267, IMG submission 185894) | Grasslands soil microbial communities from the Angelo Coastal Reserve, California, USA - 14_0929_09_30cm (SPAdes) (version 2) | ecosystem: Environmental > Terrestrial > Soil > Grasslands ... | reverse complement strand
AGCAGGAGTCCGGTCTCGACACGGGACGGCGTGCCTACGAGGCTAGCGATTATGCGAAGGCTATCCAGGCGTTGCAGTTGGCCGCGGCCAACGAGCCGCAAAACGGCGACGTGCAATTGCTGCTGGCGAAAAGTTATCTCGAACTGCAGGAGCATGACCCGGCGATCAAGAGCGCGGAGAAGGCGGTGGCCATCGACCCGCAGAATTCGATTTACCACGAGTGGCTGGGGAGGGCATATGGGGAAAAGGCCGGTCATGCAGCCTGGTTTTCGGCCATATCACTCGCGAAAAAGACACGCAAGGAATTCGAGACGGCGGTGCAGCTCGACGGGATGAATTACTCTGCACGGCAGGCGCTGATCGAATTCGATTGCAGCGCTCCGGGCATTGTGGGAGGCGGTGAAGAAAAAGCACTGCCTCAGATCAAGCAATTGGCGGAGATGGACGTCGCCGAAGGACATTACGCGACGGGAAATTGCCGGCGGCAGAAGAAAGATTTCGCCGTGGCGGACGACGAATTTGGGAAAGCACTGGAAAGCAATCCAAGATCGGCGGAGCTGATCTACGACATCGGGGATTACGCCGCGAAGCGCGGCCAGCCGGAGCGGTTGCTTACGGTCGCGGACATGGGAGAGCGATTAGCGGCCGGCGACCCGAGGGGAAAGTTCTACCGCGGTGTTGCGCTGGTCTTGAAGAAGGAAAACTCGGAGAAAGCCGAACGATTACTGGGGGAATACGCGAAAAAAGCGCCGATGCGATCGGGATACCCGCGTCCAGCCGTGGCGCACGTGTGGCTCGGGCGTCTGTTTGAGAACCAGAACAGGATCGAAGACGCCGCGAAGGAATTTGAGGCGGCGCTGAAATTGGATCCCAAGAACAAAATAGCGCAGGAAGCGTTAAAGCGGCTGAAGAAGGGCTAAGGGGTCCAGCAGGCGGTCGCCCCCTGGGAAAGGGTGGCGAGGAATTCCAGTCAAGGGCGATGATGGATATCCGAGAAACGGTGTCGGTGGCGATCGATGCGCTGCGAGCGAACAAACTGCGCGCGATCCTGACGTCGCTGGGCGTGATTATCGGGAGCGCTTCTATCGTTCTGGTTGTTACCGTGGCGCTCACCAGCAAGAAATTCGTGCTTTCACAGATTGAGAGCATAGGCTCCAACCTTGTCCAAGTGGAGCTGGTACAGCGGCCGGATAAGCCCCAGCCGCTCAGCTATGAAATGACGCTGGAAGACATGGAGGCGGCCAAGTCCATTCCCAATGTGGTGGAAGTAGCAGGAACCCGCGAACTGCCCATGACTGTGGTTGCCGGCGGAGTGGAACGCCCCGTGAATCTGGTTGGAGTGACGGAGGGTTACCAGGTGATTCGTCGGCTGCTCATTTTGCGTGGGCGCTTTCTCGATGCCGGGGATATGGAGATGCGCAGCAAAGTCTGCTTGATTACCACGCAACTCGCGGACCGGATTTTTGGGCAAGAGAATCCGATCGGAAGATCGGTTCACATGGGGGAGTTGACGTTTACGGTTATCGGCGTGTTCCGTGAACGGGTTGAGACTTTCGGCCTGTCGGATATTCAGGAAAACTCGGTCATCCTCCCCTTCACGCTCATGAAGTATTACACCGGCATGGAAGTGGTGCGTTTGCTGGACGTGCAAGCAGCGCGAGCGGAAGACGTTTCATCCGTCCAGCGGCAGTTGAGCCAGCTACTGCGCAGCAGGCATCCGTCTGAAGCGGAATACAAGGTGCTGACGCTGACAGCGATCCTAAACGCGGCGAAGAATATCTCGCTGGCGCTGACCATCCTGCTCATCGTGATTGCCTTTATCGCGCTGGTGATCAGCGGAATCGGGATCATGAACATCATGCTGGTAACCGTAAAAGAGCGAACGCGGGAGATCGGAATTCGCAAGGCCATTGGAGCGGCGCGGCGCGAGATCATGTATCAGTTTTTGATCGAATCCTTTGTGATCAGCGGAGGAGGGGCCGTCATCGGGATTTTGATCGGCATCGCCATACCGGTGGGCGCGCAGTTTTTTTTGCCGGGAAATCTGAGAGTTCCGGTTTCGAGTCTCAGCGTGGTGATCGCGTTTGTGGTGTCCTGCTCCACGGGACTTTTCTTCGGGTACCTGCCGGCCAACCAGGCAGCGAGCCTGCAGCCGGTCGAATCGTTGAGATACGAATAAAGGATGGAAATAGGGGACAGGCAACAGTTTGAATAGGCATGGAGGGTGATTCCAGGGGCGGCGATTGGCGTCCTTTTTTGTTTTTCGGCAGAGTGAGTTTCAGCAAGGAGTCCGGGAATTGCGTTGACTGGAACTCGCTGAGTTTTTGGTTGGAGCGAGCCCGTGGGAACCGAGCGGGGACAAGGAGCATGAGAATGCAATTACTGGGACGTGTTGCGGGGATGGCTGCACTGTTGTTATTGTGCCGCGACGCTGCGCGTGGGCAAGAGGCGTCCGCGCCGAAAGCGAGTCAGCCCGCGGTACCCGAAGCGTCGAAGGATGGGCCGCCGCTGGCGCTGACGCTAAAACGCGCGATTGAGCTGGCACTGCAGAACAGCAAAGAGATTCAAGTGGCTAAGATTCAAGCGAGCGTGGCGGATCGCGCGGCACAAATTACCAAGGCGCAGTTTATGCCCAATCTTTATGCAGGCTCCGGCGCGGGGTATACCTACGGCATACCGGAGACGCCGGGCGGAAGAGCGCCATCGATCTTCAACGTGTCATACACGGAACAGATTTTCAACGAACCGTTGCGGGGCCAGGCGAAAGAAACAGAGGAGCAGTCTAAAGCACAGAAGATTGTGCTCGAGGATGCCAAGAGCAACGTTATCACCCGGACGGCGATGGCCTATTTGGAACTGGGGAAGGTGCGGCATGCCCTTGAACTCTTGCGCAAGGAGCAGGAGAGCGCGGAGAAGATTCTGCAAGTGACCGAGGAGCGGCAGGGGGAAGGATACGAACTGCCGGTGGAAGTGACCAAGGCCCAGCTCACCAAGGCCCAGGTGATCCAGCGAATTTTGCAACTCGAGGGCCGGGAGGACGAGCTGGAAGTTTTTCTGAGATACCAGCTCGGGTTTTCGGAGACGCAAGCCATGGAGGTCACGCCCGAGGAGTTGCCGGGGGAAGCCGAGCAGGCGGGGGACAACCTGGTGGCCATGGCCATGACCCACAATGCCGGCTTGCAACTTGCGGCCTCCGACGTTCGCGCGAAAGAGTTTCGGCTGAAGGGTGAAAGGCGAGGTTATTTCCCCACGCTGGAACTCGTCAGCGTGTACAGCTTGCTGGCGAAGTTCAACAACTATTCCGAGTTTTTCCAGACGTTTCAACGCAACAATTTCAACGCGGGAATCGACATGCACGTGCCCATCTTCAGCGCGCAGACAAAAGCAGCGATCGGAATGGCGCAGATAAACCTGGAGGCCGCCAAAGTCAACCTGACGAACAAGAAAACCGAACTGACCGCGGACGTCAGGCAAAAGACGCGGCGTGTGCGCGAGAAGGACGCGGCCAAAGAGGTAGCGCGTCTGGAATTGCAGCTCGCGCAGCAAAACGTGGCGGTTTTTCAATCGCAGTTTGCCGAAGGAAAGGTGAATCTCCGCGAGGTCGAAAAGGCCAGGCTGGAAGAAAACGAAAGGTGGATGTTGTATTTGGATGCCAACTTTCAGAAGCAGCAGGCGCAGCTGGAATTGCTGAAGACGGCCGGGCAATTGGATAAGGTTTGGCAGTGAAGAAAAGACTGCTGATCGGATTGGTGGCTGGTTATGCTCGATCGGGAGAGTTTGGGCCTGTTCTCGGAAGTAGCCAGGAAGCTCGATAACGGATTCGCAAGTCTGCCTGCTTTTCAAAATCAATCGCCGGGGATGGCACGCCTTGCGGAAGTGCTCGGGGCGACCGCCGAGCGGCTGCAAGATAACTATCCCTATTTTCATCCGTTGTACGCGGGACAGATGCTGAAGCCGCCGCACCCGGTAGCCCGGCTGGCGTATGCGCTGGCCATGTGGATCAATCCGAATAATCACGCGCTGGATGGCGGGCGGGCCACGTCGGTGATGGAAAAAGAAGCGGTCCGAGAGATCGCTGGCATGTACGGCTGGGAGAATTTTCTTGGCCACCTGTGCGGCGGCGGAACGATGGCGAATCTCGAGGCTTTGTGGGTGGCGGGTCAATTGCAACCGGGGAAGAAAATTCTCGCCAGCGAACAGGCCCACTATACGCACCGGCGGATCAGCAGTGTTCTGCAACTGCCATTCGAAACGGTTCCGTGCGAGGCGCGGGGCCGGATGGACGCGCAGGCCCTCTCGAAGCGGGTAGAACGCGGCGACGTGGGGACGGTCGTCGCCACAATGGGTACGACGGCAACAGGTTCAGTGGATCCACTGCCGGAGATTCTCGCCCTCCGCCGAGAACATGGATTCCGGGTTCATGCCGACGCCGCGTACGGCGGCTATTTCGTGCTGGCAGAGAACCTCGGGGAAGGGGCCAGTGGAGCTCTTGCGCGGGTCGGAGAAGCGGACTCGATTGTGATCGATCCGCACAAGCACGGATTGCAGCCCTATGGGTGCGGCTGCGTGCTGTTTCACGACCCCGAAGTCGGCCGATTGTACCAGCACGATTCGCCTTACACCTATTTCAGCTCCGCGGAGCTCCACCTGGGCGAGATAAGCCTGGAGTGCTCTCGCCCGGGAGCGGCCGCGGCGGCCTTGTGGGCCACGCAGAGATTGCTGCCGCTGAAAAAGGGCGGCGAATTTGCGCGCGGGTTGGAACGGGGAAGGAAGGCAACACTGGCACTTTTCGAAAAGTTGCACGCGGATGCGCGTTTTGTGACGGCCTTCGCACCGGAATTGGACATTGTCGTATTCGCCCCGAGAGCCGCGAGCGTCAGTGAGACTTCCGTTTTGAGCCGCAAGATGTTTGAAGCTGCGGCGAAGCGAGGTCTGCACCTAGCGGTAGCGGAACTGCCCATCCGTTTGTGGGAGGAGAATCTGAGGGTGATGAAGCGCGACCGTGAAACCATGACCTGCTTGCGCTCCGTGCTCATGAAGCCGGAGCATCTCGACTGGGTCGACAAGATATGGGAAGAGCTGTCCGGTGCCGCACTAGCCGTATTACGGAACTGATACTGGGTCGTGTAAGAAAGACACCACTTCTTACCCACGCGCGCCTCCCGCGGTTAGCTCGGAGCTCCGTTTTTTTCTGGAGTCAGCACGTTTCTTACCCTGGAAGTATCCGGCGACGAGCCATCGCCCTCCGCCGCCCATAGCCTCCCCATCAAGAACCCGCGCATCTGCGGCATGGTGCACAGCGGTTCAAGATCCCGTACGCGAAAGAGGATCCTTTCCCAAACTGTTCACTTTTGTACATCTTTTTCCTTGTCGCTAGATAACATTTCAGGGTTAAAATATCCGCAACCCGGGCCCGACCAGGGGAGTCAGTAACTTGAGTGAGCGCTCGAAAACTCCGGTTAATTTGGAGCCGTATCTTCGAAAGACGACCCCACCCACCAAGTCCGTCGAGTATAAGAAAAGCCGGGTGATCTATTCTCAGGGAGACCGCGCTGACAAGGTTTATTATCTTATGCGCGGAAGAGTGAAGATCACGGTCGTTTCCAGGCGCGGAAGCGAAGCGGTGATCGGGATCCTTGGGCCCGGCGATTTTCTGGGAGAAAGTTGTCTGAATGGCCAATCCGTTAGAATGTCGTCGGCCACGTCGCTCGAACCGATAACCCTCATCCCCGTCCTGAAGAAGCAAATTGTCAAACTCCTGCGCGACCAACCCACCTTCGCTCACTACTTCCTCGCCTACGTGTTGGCTCGCAACACGCGGTTTGAAGAGGACCTGGTGGATCAGCTTTTCAACTCCAGCGAAAAACGGCTGGCGCGGGCATTGTTGCTCCTCGCGCATTACGGGAAGGCAGGAAAGCAGCTCACACTGGTGCCACGGATCAGCCAGGAGACGCTGGCGGAAATGATCGGGACCACACGCGGGCGCGTCAGTTACTTCATGAACAAGTTCCGGAGGATGGGGTTCATTCATTACAACGGCGGGTTGAAAGTGAACAGTTCGCTGCTCAACGTTATCCTTCACGATTGACTGCTGCAATGAAATCCTGCCGGCGCAATAAAAGCAGGCACGGCAGCCCGCGTGCCACTATATCAATAACCACTTCTGATGGTGTGGAGCCCCTCAAGGTAGGGAAGCCATAAATCCCGCTTAATGCGTCATTTAGCCCTTTCGGTGCAAGATAAGACGCGCGGACGGAAAGGATTGAGGGGCCACAAGGAAATCGGGTAAACTACTATCTAGTGATTGGGGAAGCTTCGCGTGCACGCGGGCCTTCCACAATGTGGGCCGGACACCGAAGCGAGCGATTTGACACCGCCAAATTTGTAAAGAAGGCTGAGGGTGAAGAATGCCAGATGTAATGAAGACCTTGCTTTTGAATCCGCCAAGTTTTGAAAACTTCGACGGCGGTGCGAGTTCGCGCTGGCCTGCCACGCGCGAGATTGAATCCTACTGGTACCCGGTTTGGTTGACGTACCCGGCGGGAATGATCCCCGGGAGCAGGCTGCTCGATGCATCTCCGCACAAAGTCAATTGGCAACAGACCATCCAGATCTGCAAAGACTATGAGTTTCTGATCCTCTTCACGTCCACGGTCGGTTTGGAGAGCGACGTCAAGCTCATCCGGAAAATCAAGGAAGCCCAACCGGGAATGAAGATTGCTTTCGTCGGTCCACACGGACACATCAAGCCCGATGAGACGCTGAATGCCAGCGCCGACATCGATTTTGTGACCCGCGGGGAGTTTGATCACTCGGTGGTGGAGTACGCGCACGGGAAACCGTTGAGTGAGATTCTCGGCGTCAGCTACCGCAAAGACGGCAAGGTCGTGCACAACGCCGAACGTCCGCAGCTGCATACGGAACAGCTGGACGCGCTGCCGTTCGCTACGGACATTTACAAGCGCGACTTGGAAATCGAGCGCTACAACGTGCCGTTCCTGCTGCACCCCTATGTGTCGTTCTACACGACGCGCGGGTGCCCGGCGCTGTGCACCTTCTGCATGTGGCCGCAGACGATTTCCGGGCATGCCTGGCGGACGCGTTCGACGGACAACGTGGCGCGGGAAGTGAAACAGACGCTCGAATACTTCCCCCCGATGAAGGAGATTTTCTTCGACGACGACACCTTCAACATCCGCAAGGACCGCGTTCTGGATCTTTGCGCCAAGTTCAAACCGATGAAGTTTCAGTGGTCTTCGACGGCGCGTGTGCACAGCGACTACGACACGGTAAAAGCCATGGCCGATGGCGGAGCGCGGCTCTTTATCGTGGGCTTCGAATCCGGCGACGCGCAAATCCTAAAGAACATCAAGAAGGGCGCAACCGTTGAAATGGGACGCGCCTTTATGAAGAACTGCCGCAAAGTGGGGATCAAGGTGCACGGCGACTTCATCATCGGCCTGCCCGGCGAGACCAAAGAGACGATTCAGAAGACCATCGACTTCGCCAAGGAATTGGATTGCGAGACCATCCAGGTTTCGCTGGCCCATGCCATGCCGGGGACGGAATTACACGACACCATGGCGCAGCAAGGCTTCCTGAAAGTCGAAGCTCTGGCGGATTCCGGCGGTCATCAATTGCCGCACATCGAGTACCCGCACCTGTCCAAGGCGGAAATGATGGCGGGCGTCAACCGCTTTTACGATGACTATTACTTCCGGCCGAGGGTTGTCTGGCGCATCGTGAGGGAAGCGCTGTGGGACGGCCACGAGCGGAAGCGACTGTACCACGAGGCAACGGAATTCCTGAAGCTGCGTGCCGAGCGTCTGAAGTGGGTGCGCCAGGGCGGCGATTTCGACAAGCCCATGGTTTCTGTCCCGGCTGTGCCCGGGACGTCCTCGGCTTCCGGAAACGACTAACCCCCGCAAAATGGCAAGCGAAAGAAGACTGCGAATCAAGACACTGGTCATGGTCTTGGCCATGGTAGTGTGCGCCAATGCCGGGGACCTGATGTTGAAGCGCGGTATGTCACAGATCGGCGCAGTCCAACTGACCGCTTCAGGACTCACGCAAGCGTTCCGACTGACGTTGACGAACGGGACGATCTGGGCGGGGATATTCTTTCTGACCGGCTTCATGCTGAGTTACATGACGGTGCTCAGCTGGGCGGACTACAGTTACGTCATGCCCGCGGGGGCATTTGGATATGCTTTGCTCACGCTGCTGGCGGTTGTTTTTTTGCACGAGTCGGTGTCCCCGCGGCGCTGGATTGGTGTGGTCTTGATCTGCGTAGGTGTGCTCCTAGTGGGACAGACGAAACCAAGGACAACCGCGGTGGCCAGTGAGGCCGTGGCTTGATGCGCGTCATTGTTGCACTTGCCGTTCTGATTCTTGGCAGCACGGGAGGCGAGATCGCCATCACCTACGGAATGAAGGCAACCGGTGAGCCGGCGCGGTTGAGGCCGCGGGCGCTGTTTCAATTTCTGGGGCGGGCACTGCTTAACGGATGGTTCTGGGTGGGTGTACCGCTGATGGCGCTGTCATTTTATTCCTTGCTGCTATTGCTTTCCTGGGAGCCCATCAGTCTGGTGATCCCCGCATCGGCGCTCAGCTATGTCGTAGGTACGCTCGGCGCTAAACACATTCTAGGTGAACAGGTAAGCGCTGCGCGGTGGGCGGGCGTGGTGCTGGTTTGCGCGGGAGTTGCGCTGGTCGCGGCGGGTTGACGACTTGGCCTCACAATTTAATCTTCATCAATAAATCAGAAAGTAGTGATAGGGTTGTGGGAACGCATTGGTGTCGGTGCGGGAATCTTGATCCGCGGCAACCCAATCAAACCAGTGTGGCATCCGAGTCGAAAAGGCAGCCTGTAAATCAAGATTCGTATCGTGACAGACAGCATCGTATTGCATCAGTGGGGCGACCGGAATGCTGTTACATATTCTCCTTTGGATCGCACTTGTCCTAGCGGCCGCGCCGCTGGCTTATTACCTTTTGTCGTTGTACTGCGTGATTGGCTATTTCCGCGAGTTACGGAAATCGCCCCCCTTGAAGTCTTCGTATTTGCCGCCCGTTAGTATTCTCAAGCCTGTGCGTGGCGTGGACCGCGAAGCTTACGAGAATTTTGCCAGTTATTGCCGCCTGGACTACCCGGGATACGAAATCATTTTTGCTGTAGCCGAGCCGGATGACCCTGCGGTGCCCGTGATCGAAAGATTGCAAAGGGATTTCCCCCGATGCTCCATCCGGTTGATTAAGGGTGCGGAGCGAATTGGAACGAACAGCAAAGTGAACAGTTTGTACCGGCTGGTGCAAGAAGCGAAATACGATCTCGTGGTGATGAGCGACAGCGATGTGCGCGTCGATCCTGATTACTTAAGCGTGGCTGCGCCGCCATTTGCCGATCCCCAAGTTGGTGCGGTCACGGCTTTTTATCGATGCATTACTGCTGGCAGCGTCGCAGCAGATTTAGGAGCACTGGGGATGTATCTGGACTCGGCTCCAGGGGCGCTAGTGGCGCAAAGGCTCGAGGGCAAGATGCAATTCGCTTTCGGCTGGACGATGGCGACAACCAAGCGACACCTGTCGGAAATTGGCGGCTGGGAAGCCATGGCGAATTATCATTCTGATGACTTTGAGCTGGGAAACCGAATCGCGCGCCGTAACTATCGCGTGGAATTGATGCGTAAGCCGGTGTGGATGGTATTTCCACAAGAGACGATCGGACAGTATTTTCGACACGAACAGCGCTGGTCGATCGGGTTGAAGAATGTGCGCCCCACTGCATATCGATGGCTGGTGCTAACCCATGGCCTGCCCTGGGCGCTGCTGGCCGCAGCGTTCGCGGCCACCGCCGGATGGGGAGGGATTGCGGCAACGCATCTCATCGCATATCTGGTGTTGCGTCTTGGGCTGGCTTGGACGACAGCTACCTGGGGCTTGGGAGATACCGGAGCATGGAAGAAACTGTGGCTCGTTCCGTTGCGCGATGCCATCAGTTTCATCGCCTGGGTGGGTGGATTCTTTTCGGAACGGATCCTGTGGCGGGGTCTTGCCTACCGGGTGAAAAATGGCCAACTTTTCCCAATGGCAGGTGCGAGCCTCATGAAAGAGAGCACCCCCCGGATTGAGCGCCAACATCACCAATTCTGAGAACAGCACTTGAGAGCGTGTGAATTTGCGTAGGCGCAGCACGACCCGCATCAGCCTTGGTGGAAAGACGATTCGTTCGACCATGGGTCTTCTCTTCGCTTTCGCCGGATCAAGAGCTCTCCATTCAATTTCCCATTGTCTGGCAACCTGTTAAAGTGGCCTGAGAATTGAATTGGTGCGAATCCTTGGTCGATAACGAGTAGCCCTGCATGATGGCGGACTCCGCGATGTGGCGTGATGCAGTACTCCTGCTGGCCCTGACTCCGCTTGTTTACTATGTACTTGCGACCCTGGCGGCGCTGCGGTTTTTCGGGCGTGGGCGCGCGCGACAGTCCGCCAATTACACTCCGCCGGTGAGCGTGCTCAAGCCCGTCCGTGGCCTGGACTTCCAATCCTACGAGAATTTCGCAAGTTTTTGCCGTCAGGAATATCCGGACTACGAGATTTTGTTCGCCGTGAACGACGACGCGGATCCCGCGGTGCCGGTGATCCGGCGAATCATCGCCGAATTTCCCGAGCGAGAAATTCGCTTGCTCGTGGGTGCGGAGCACTTCGGCGCGAACAGCAAGGTAAACAAGCTGGCGCGGCTTGCGCGGGAAGCGCAGGGCGAATTGCTCGTATTAAGCGATGGCGACGTGCGCGTGGGGCCGCGCTATTTGCGCGAAGTCGTTGCGCCCCTCGCGGACCGCAGGACCGGCGCGGTGACTTCCTTCTACCGTGGGATCGCCGAGAGAAATCTCGGCGCGGAAATCGAAGCCGTCAGCGCTTCGAGCGATTTTTTCGCAGGCGTGTTGATGGCCGAATGGGTGGAAGGAATCACCTTTGCGCTGGGAGCTTCCATTGCGACGACTAAGGAATGGCTCGGCAAAATAGGAGGGTTTGAGGTCATTGCCGATGCGCTTGCGGATGACTATGAACTCGGCCACCGGATCGCCAAAGCTCGAGGCCAGGTCGTTTTATCACGAGAAGTCGTCTGGACCATGTATCCCGCACACACCCTTCGCAGCTTTTGGGACCATCAAGTGCGCTGGGCGCGGACGGTGCGGATGTGCAGGCCACTATCCTACGTGGGGTTGCTTTTTACTCAAGGACTTCCTTGGGCGCTGCTTGCCGCAATAGTTGCGCCAGTGAAGTGGGTCGCCGGCGTCTATCTGCTTGCGTACTTGATCTTGCGTTTTGCGATGGCCTTTACGGTGGGGATCTGGGGCGTGGGGGACCAGGTTTTGCGCCGCAAGATTTGGCTGGTGCCGCTGCGGGACGCCGTCCAGTTCGTGATCTGGCTGGCGAGTTTTGGTTCGAATCGCGTCCGCTGGGGCAACGTCGAATATGTCATTCGCCAGGGTCGAATGGTGCCCCAAGCGGGCGGCCAGAGAGCCGTGGCCAAGCCCGCGGAACACGCCCCGCGATCATAAACTTCGGCTGCGGTTTACAATCACTGCGACAACGCTGGTAGGTGGGGCGCCCGTTGACAGCACTTCCGCCACACTCACCGTGCAGCGAGGGTTGATGGCCTGTCGTGCCCCCGAAATCCGTCGCTAGAGAGGTCGGCTAGGACGCACGCTGATTGAGCCGACGTCAGAAAACTGCTCCTGCAGTTGGTCCAGAAAATGACGCGGAGACATGCCTGGAGGTTCCCGACATGCGATATGCAAGACTCCTGGCCACTGCCCTCTTTGGAATGCTTCTCTGTGCACTCCCGGCTAGCTACTTGCCTGCTCCGGTAGTGCGAGCTGCGCAAGCGAAGACAGAGAAAAAGGAAGTTCGGGTTTGGGTGAACACGACTAGCAGGGTTTACCACTGTCCCGGTACACGTTGGTACGGGAAAACCAAACACGGCAAGTACATGACCGAGTGTGACGCGATCAAGGACGGCAATCGAGCAGCATACGGAAAGGCTTGCGGGTCAGATTGCAAGTAGGGCGAACTACCATGATGGCGATAATTTCCGCACGTGGCGAGATGTGGCCGCGTCACCCATCACGAGACGAGCATCACGCCCATGAAAAGCCACTCTTCCTCCTTGTGCTGTCGAACATGCGACGCAATCACCTAACCGAGCCCGCCATGCTTTACCTGCAAATCCTGATGTTCACCCTGGATCGCAGTCATGTGTTCCATACACTTCTTTGACTTGAATTGCTCGTCAGATACGTTCTGACAATCCAGCATGTGATCGACTATGACATGAAGGCTATTGATTTCGCGGTTCGTGTAGGAGATAAGTTGTCGCAGAAGGCGGTAGCTCTCATCACTTATTTTTGATGAGGCAGCGGCGAAGGACACGATGATTCCAAGAATCGCCAACAGCATTGCGAGTGTTTTCATGCCTTCCTCTCCCAGTTGTCTGCGCAATCTCCGCATTGTAATTCAGAGCGCAGCATCGGAATGAGTCTCTTCGCTCAAGTTTTCCTCTTTCCAGCTGACATTCGAAGAAAGATGTCCGACCCAGATGGCCCGGCCCTCCTCAGGCCGCGAGTCAGGCCGCGCCAAATCGTTTTTCATGTTGCAATCGTGGTGACTTAAGTCTAGTATCCGCGACTGCTGTCCCCCAAGTAAGAGGCGGCCCGTCGGTTCCAAACTCTCCTAGCTGAACGTGGAACTCTGACCATGGCAAGTTCCAGGCATCGTGCCGCTCTGTTTCTAGGCCCACAAAAATCCGCCTAGGGGGAAAACGATTATGAAAAAAGTCTCGCATACGCTTCTGATCGCTCTGATTCTCCTCATCTTCACGGTTGCTTTAGGTTTTTTGACCAGCAGTCCAGCGCCCGCGCAGTCCTCGGTGCCGGTTACGGTCGTGAACACTACAGCGAGTCCCGTGCCGACCGCCGCCGTGGGCACAACTCTCGTGGCCATTCGTGGAACGCCGACCGTCAACTTGGCTTCAGGGACTGTCACGGTTGGCAACAGCCTCACAAGTCCTGTACAGGTCCATAACGTCAACGATGCAACGACTCCTTTTGAAGAGCGTTTGGTCTTCAATATTGATCCTGGTAATCAGCAGAATCACGGATCGTTCGCTGTGCCTACAGGTAAGCGGCTTGTCATTGAGCATATCTCGGCAAATACAACAGGACCCAGCGGCCAAAAATTCATTGCGGGACTCACAACCGAAGTGACTGGCGGAGGGGGTTTAAACTGGCTAGTCTTGCAATTTCAGGGGACTTTCCCCCTCGGTACGGGCCCAGTAGACGTGTTCACCTTGAGCCAGTCGATGCACCTCTACACGGAATCTCCTCCGATCTTCATCGTCACCCGTACAGATATCACTGGGAGCGCCACCGCTGACGCAACCATCTCCGGATACCTCGTAAATCAGTAGACACACACGAGGCCGACCTGGAACTGTTCGGCGCGGAGAAGCGGAATAGCGCGGCGGGTGAACGATCCTACAATAAGTGCTCAAGACTCAGCCGGGTGCAGTGAACACCTTGGTCGTGGCGGGAACTCCAATCGAGGTAATCAAGAAATGGATAGGGCATTGCAGCCAAGAATTTGGTGCAACTTTACACGTATCTACGTGCCGACCTCATGCGGGACGAACTCGCCAGAATGCTGATTTCGCTCCTAAAAACGCGTCAAAAATCGCTGAGATTGCCCCGGTTGCCCCACAATTAGCAATCGCGGTATGATGTAACTCTATAGTTTTCATACTGCTGGGAGATCGTCCAACGGTAGGACTCCAGATTCTGGATCTGGCTATCTAGGTTCGAATCCTAGTCTCCCAGCCAATCTTTTCAATGGATTAGCAGGGACCCGTCTTCAAATTTGGGAACAGTTGGGAACATTATTTTTTCCAAGCGCGTGATTGCACTTCGCTGGGACTCCTCGACCGACTGAACGTAGTACGCCAGCGTGGTCTGTGGTAGAGGGGAACGGTTGCCGCCAGAGGCTCCGCGGGCTTCCTGGTCACGCTGGTCGGCACGTTCCTCCTCACCGCGAATTCTTTCCAGCCTCCTGACGGCGGCCCAGCCGGAGCGGCTGTCAGAATCGGGACTGCGGTTCCCATCGCGCTCGGGGCCGTGGAAGTCGTCGATTTCAAGTCCGTCAAAACCTCGAGACATGGCATGGCTCCTCGGACTGACCATAAGAGAGAACGAAGGGCAAACCGGCTCTCTAGACTGAGGGCAGTTTCCCCCCGTCCAAGGAAAGCAAATTAGTAACCCTGGCGACACGAACTAAGGAACTGCGCAGAAATAATTTTACATTGGCCGCAGCGTGTAGTTCCACTTCGGTTGCGTCTTGTGCCTGGACAGCGCAAGGTGTTTCATTTTCTGAGCCGATATCTTTTCGCCTTTTTCGTACTTCTTGCGCAGCAGACGAGCACGCACCTTCAGTCCCGTCAAAGTCGTGGTGGTGCGAATGTAGTTGAGGGCCGTTTGAAAGCTCTTCAGGGGTTGGCCCGCCCAATTTTTGCTGATCTGGCAGAACACACGGTGTTCGATAGGATTCCATTTCGAGGCGCCCGGGGGATAGTGGCTGACCGTGACGGTAAGTCTGTGGGGATTTACGAGCTTCTGTTGCAGGTGGTAGGGCCAGCCACGCGAACGAGCGCTGTTGCCGCCGCCCGAGTCGGCCAGGATCAACAGTTCCTTGGCCCGGCCGTACATCCTCTGTCCGTAACTCTTCCACCACAAAGTGACGGCATCGACGGCAAACGCCGGGGTCTCGTGGCTGGTCCCCACCACCACGAAACCCTGATTCCGCACCGGATCGTAAATGCCATAAGGGGCGGCCATGCCTTTGGCGTCGCTGCGGAAGTCGTGATCCATGACCAACTGCGGCTGCTTCTCCCAGCCAGTCCCGGGGTTCTTGAAATTTCCAATCATTTCCTTTTTTTTCGCATCGATGCTGATGATGGGGTTCCCCTGCGCCAGAAATTGTTTTCGCTGACGCTCGATGTAGCCAAACTGCTGATTGCGCACCCGTCGGGGCGGCGGGTTCTTGTTTCCTGATTCGAGCTTCTTGTGGTTCACCCGCAAGGAGTAGCCCATCTGTTTCAACAACCGCCGTACAGTGCTGGCGCTGACCCGGATCTTCAGCCGACGGAGTTGCTGGGCGATTTTCCGGGTGGCCCGGCGGCGCCATTTCAGATCCTTGATCGGATCCCCAGCCGTTTCGTGCTCCAGCAGTTGTTCGCGGCCCCGAGCCACGGTGTGTACGTCCAGGCCCAGGAACTCGGCTAGGAGCTTGTCGCCGCCATGCCCGAGCCGCAGCGATTCGATCCCCGCGAACAAGCGGCGCTGCTGCTCGTCCAGCAATCCATAAAACAGCAGGATGGCGGCCTGGAGTTCATCGGCAGAGAGCTCGAGGGCCTCGGAGTGAACCGCCACCGGTAGCTGTTGAGCACTGCGACGCGCCAGGGTTTGCCGGCGTCGCAGGGCGGAATCCATGGAGGTATAGAGGAACCGGCCCCCGATGGCGGATCGACTCAGGCGGTGTTGTTGTCGGACCAAATGGCGCAACGGCTCTTGGACCTCGACGTGGAGGACGTCGGTCAATTCCGGGGCGTAGTAGCCGTTGGGGGAGGCCTGGACGAAGGCTTCCACGGTGTCTACCAGAGAGCCGTAACGAGAGAACCAGACGCTTTCGTGAGACCACAGCCCACGAGCATCAAAGCGCGCGATTTCCTGAAGCGTGTAGAAGCGTCCGCGATGGCTGTAGCTGGTGAGATAACCGAGGTGCTGCAACTTGCGGAAGACGGTGAGATCGACCGAGGTGCCGAGGACACGCTTGAGTTGGGGCAGCTCGGCAATCTGGTGGCGGAGCAGGTAGCGACGGAGGACTGCAGGGTTAAAAGTGATGGGTCGCATTATGTTAGAATTCCGACTCGCGGCTCCTTTCTCTAGGAATTATAACATAACCACAAGGAGGGGCATCGCGATAGGTAAGATGAATCTAGCCCTTCACGATTGGACTTCGGTGTCTACTGGGTGTGCTGATTCGATTTCTGGAACAATGAACCAATGTACGAGTTCATATAAACAATGAGCTATTATTCTTGCGCGGTTCCTAGGTCGCGCTTGAATAGATGAATGACGGAGGTAGAAACAGCTTGGGTGGTGTTGGGGATTTTGATTAGGATCTTCTCGACCGCCTTGGCGAGTGCAGAAAGGTGCTCTTCGCACGCTTCTGGACGGCAAGGATGAGGCGTTCGTGTTTGGAAAGCGAGTGCGTGCCTTTTCTCATCACCTTCAGAATCATTTATCCGGTATTGTCGTGTGCCGTGCCCATTCTCGGTCAGCCCCAGTACGGTACTTGTAATATACTCGTTTTGTAAATTTTCGCCCTCGAGGAGATAAAATAGAGCGCTCTGGAAGAAGGCCGTATGACACTCCTGTGGATCGCGCTCCTGCTTTCGCTGAACGCTTTACCACAAGCACCATCCACTCTTTCTGATTCTGCGAAGTGCTTCATTGCAGGAACAGTTCTAAAGGCAGCAACTGGTGAGCCGTTGAAAAAAGCGCGCGTCGTGCTGCAAAAACAGGAACCCAGCGCGCAGCCGATTGTCACAATCACCGACGCAACGGGCCACTTTAGTCTGAAGGATATCGAGCCGGGCCGCTATCGGTTTTGGGTGGAGCGCGATGGCTTCGTGCGCACACAGTACGGGCAGCGCAGCTCTCAGCACCCCGGCGTCCCGCTCAACCTCGCTCCGGGCCAGCGACTGCGGGACATCGTGTTTCGCATGGTGGCTGGAGCGGTGATTAGCGGCCGCATCCTCGATGACGATCTCGAGCCGTTGGCCAGGGCCAATGTTCAGGTGCTCCGCACAGTTTACGCAGGGGGCGAGCGTCGCCTGGCATCCGTAGCCAGAGCTACCACAAACGACCTGGGTGAATATCGTCTTTGGGGGCTTCCACCGGGAACGTATGTCTTGGGCGCGACCTATGCGCGAGGGATGGCCTTTGGTTCTAGCGGGGGCGCACGCGAGAGCCAGCTGACCGGCACGTCCGCGACTGAAGAATCCTTCGGCGCCACCTATTATTCAGCTACGACGGATCCGTCCCGTGCAGCTGTGATCGAGTTGCATGCAGGTGAGGAAGCGAGCCGCATGGACATCACCTTGATGCGAGTTCGTACCTTTCGCATTCGCGGCCGCGTCGTCAATACTGTCACAGGCGAATCCACGTACAACGTGTCTGTGTACTTACAAGCCCGCGGCGGCCCCGGGAGCGGGCGGTTGCTCCTGCCCACGGCTGGCAATGTGAAGGACGCTGAAGGAAGCTTCGAGATCCGTGGGGCACTGCCCGGCAGCTACACTTTAGTCGCCCAGTTGAGTGACGAGGGCCAAGAGTTCACCGCCCAGCAGACAGTCGAAGTAGGGAACGCAGACCTCGAAGGTATTCAGCTTGTGATCACCAGAGGGATGGATCTCCCGGGACGCGTCCGTATCGAGGGCCCTTCGATCGCACTCAGCAAGTTAGAGGTTTGGTTGCAACCAAAAGAGAACATACCATTCCCTAGTCCTAATGTCTCTGTGAAGGAAGATGGCAGCTTTCTCCTTAAGAATGTGAAGGGCGACAGCGAGGTGAACGTCTTCCAACTACCGGAGGGCTCTTACTTCAAATCAGCACGCCTCGGCGAAGACGATGTGCTTGAGAGGGGGCTGAGCACGAGCCGCATCCCAAAGGGAGAGACGCTGGAACTCGTCATCAGTGGGGCCGGCGGGCGCGTGGACGGCGTTGCGCTCAACAAAGATGGCCAAGGCGTCGGCGGGGCCGCCGTCATCCTGATCCCGCGCTCGCGGGAGACCGCTCGCTTGTACAAGTCGACGACCACGGATCAAAATGGCCGTTACATTTTGCAGGGGATCGCGCCCGGTGAATACAAGCTGTTTGCCTGGGAAGATATTGAGACAGGCGCATATCGCGATCCGGACTTCTTGCGGTGTTACGAGGACCGCGGGGAATCCTTGCATGTCGAAGAAAACGGCCGTTATACTGTCGAACTAAAGGTCATTCCCTCTACCTAGCTCCGGTTAAGTCGCGCTCGACCATATGACCAGCCAGGATTCGCGGGCGAGTTCACTTCTCCGCGAACGGCGTCATCCGTCGACTGGGATTCGCAAGCGTGACTGACGCCGAGTATTTGCAGCCCTTGATTTCGGTCTTGAATCGGCCTACGTTGAATTACGTTGAGTAGTTTTCTGGGAGGAACCTCCATGCGGAAACGCGTCGCCCTGTTCAAGGTCTCGGTCATGGCTTTATCGCTCGTCATTTGTACAACTCTTGGTGGAGCGCAATCGCAGTCCACTCCATCCCCGCAAGCACTCGCGCCAGTCAATGCCGGTGAGGGGATGGCCTTTGCCAAAACGATGCAAAGTGACATGGAGCTGCTCATGGAACTGGAGATGGAACTCTCGGGGAGCGTGGTGAAGGACGTTCCTTTTTCGGCCCAAGTTTCCATCGAAACAGAGCAGGTGCTCGCCGACGGGACGCACATCAGGCGCAAGACAGGTGGTTCCCTTTACCGGGACAGCCTGGGCCGTCTCCGAGAGCAATTGGCGCTTCCGCTGCCTCCGCCGATGCCCGCATCTGCGGAAATCGGAAGCATCGTAATTCTATCGGACCCGTCTACGGGAGCTCACTGGACTCTCATGCCCGCAGCCAAGACGGCCATGAAGATGACCATGCCGACGGTTTCAAGGGGCAAAACCAATGTAGATTCAAACGCTCAGAAGAATTTCCGCGTATTTGGCGGATTCGGAGACGACGGCAGTGCCGAGAAATTAGGCTCGCAAAACATGGAAGGCGTGACCGCCACCGGCACCCGGTTTACACATAGTATTCCCGCGGGCCAGCTCGGCAATGATCAAGCGCTTCAGCTTGCCACGGAGCGCTGGTATTCCTCTGAAGTCCACCTGACTGTGTTTCTTAAGCGAAGTGACCCGATGACTGGCACGAAGACTCTCAAAGTGACGGAGATCCGCCGCGAGGAGCCTGACGCAGCGATGTTCAATATCCCTGCCGATTATGCAGTGCAGGAAATGTTTGTTCCCGCTGCGCCGCCCGAGAAACCAAGCCAACCGTAGGCGCCGCGAACAGCTTCGACGAAGCGGACATGATTGGCCTGTGGCGATATTTCTGCAGCCGCTGCGGTTTCGGCGTTTTACCAGGCGACGAAGGATTCTCGGGGGGCAGACCTGCGATGCACTTTGATTGTGCTGCTGAAAAGAGCGTTATGCTGCAAAGGCTTTCGACTTCCGATTCCATGGCTGTGAAGTTGTGGTTGTGCAATTGAAAGAGGCAACTGCAGAATGACAGGGTACTACGGCAAGCCCTTGCTCCTGAAGATCCTATTTGTAATGGGCCTTTTGAGCTCCCAAGCTGGCGGACCTAACCGCTGTCTGCCGGACAGGGACAGGAAAGCGCTCGACAAAAACAGTGGCCCAATCGAGCGGTTTTTGTTGTTGGCTAAAATCGGAGAACGGCAGACTTCGCGGCTAGGTGGTCCTTTTCCCGCCCAGCCTACATGGGGTGAACAACGTCCGTTGCGAGGGCAGCGAAGTCCAGCCGAAGTGCTAGACGTGCATGATTGTGCCTGGTCGGAACTCTTAGAGGAACTGTTCGACTGGAAGCCCCAGCACCCGCACGATCGAGATGCAATTCAAGAATTACTTTTACTTCGTCGAGCTAGACGCGTAGAGAAGAAATTGATTGACCTTCGGCAGACGGGCACAGCTTACCACCCTGCACCTACGGAAATTGATTCGAGGCTGCAGACAAGCTTGCAGAGGATTCGTGAAGTCGAGGAAAGATTGCTGACTTTGAGCAACTAGCTACCGAGCAATGCTCCTGTTCGATGATACGCGAGCCCAGGTCCATGGCTGCTCGCTTACCTCAACTCCTATGTAGCCGCAAACTGGACATGTGCCGGGCCAGCTTTTGCGACGGGTTCCACTTCTTCAGCGTTTACCAGTACCTACTGCGCTACAAAATCTCACGTGACCTTCAACGTAATCTTATCCAAAGAAGCCCCCAAGCCTATGCTTGTGCCCAGCCCAGTACAGATATAAGCAAGGCGGAGGAATATCGAAATGGAATTTGCGGTCGTACATGTCTCCGTAAACGGATCCGGCAACGACCGCCGAGGATGCCCCGGCTTAAATAAGACCCGTGAGCGCGTTGCTTGTTTCACTCCGATATGAGGTCATGCCGGTGCCATGCTCTCTATCGGGCACGAAGCACCGTTTCGCATATCGGCCTTAACTTGCCGGACCGGATCCTCGATCGATATGTATACAGTGCAGAGCCGAAGCACCAGTGACGCGTTGAAGACGCAGTTGAAGTGGATGCACCCTGGATGCAAGCGGCCAGATGTCCAGTTGTGCGAACTTATCGGGCAGTGCGCGAGGGTCCGATGACCCTATGCGTTCGAACCACGCAAATCTTCCTATACCTCCTAAGATTTCCTTCCGTAGCCCTTAACTCGTCTTCAAAAAGCCATGTCTTGAGTTCGGAGTTTCGTAGACGGCGAACTTCATTTCCGTTTGCCAAAAAAACTTTCCCTCTTCGGTCGAGAATCTGGGGGCTCGACAGGCCAAGAAGATCATCGGTCGTGTAGCCACATACGTGGAAGCACCGATCCCCGGAAACAACAAATAGGCTGGTCCAACACTGCCAGAGTGCCCTAACTCGAAAAACAACAAAGACCAGACAGGCCAAGCATACGAGAACCAGCATGATTCCAACAGGGTCCATTTTAATACCCCTTCAGCGAATCCTACTGTCCGCCAAGGGGAAGTCAAAGCCTTGGCAGATGATGTCTGTAACCGGCATTGGACTGGCCGCATACTCGGCCAGCAAGCGGCTACGTGAGTTGGGAATTCGTATGGCCCTCGGCGCGCAGCGTAAGGAAGTGTTACAGGCAGCGTTGGGACGAGCATTCAAATTGCTATCTTTTGGTTCAGCAGCAGGATGGCTCCTGGGAATTCTGGCGAGCAGGGTGCTAGCTTTCATCGTGTATCAGGCGACTCCGTGCGATCTGCCGGTCCTGGCTGGCGTCGTTCTAGCTATGTGATTGCAGGGGCTCCTGGCTACGTGGATTCCAGCGCAACGTGCGCTGTCGATCGATCCAGCGATACTGCTGCAGCGAGGAGTGGAAAGGCTTATCGTCGGACCTCGCGGCCAACTCCTGATTTAGCCTAGTCGGAGAAGTCAATCCATTTGTACGAGGTCGGCGTTTCACAGGCGGAATCCAGCTAGCAATGGATTGATCCGCTGTCGACGAACGGCTATCGTGAGGTCGCCGAAATGTGTTGAGTGCTTGGTGGGAACAGTTCGACGAGGGTCTTTGAAGTGCATGCACCGGCGACAGCACTGCCGATGACGAGCAAGATGACCGCGCTTGCCAATGAGCCGGGCCTGGGCACGAGTGCATCAGCCAGAAATGAGCTGCATGCGAGGCCAGCTCCGAGACCCCAGGCATTCACCCGGATCCAATGCTTGCAGTTGTGTGTGTGGCGGCGCAGAACGAGCCACTGCGCAAGTCCGAGCGATCCGCCAGCCATGGCTCCAATAGTTGCAAAACTAACGGCCCGTGCGGCAACTCCTAGCATCCGAAAATTGACCGGACCTCCAAGCAGGGCCCGGCCGACCTGCTCGACGAGGATCACTCCGGCAGTGAGTCCCACCGCCATGCCTAAAGCGCTAACAACCACCCACCACCAAGACGACGACAGATGCCGACGGATAATGGGCCACTGAGCCGTCCCAAGACTCAGTCCCACGATACTTAGAACAATCGGTGTACCCACCATCGCGCCGGCAATAGCAAAAATAGGCACGCCGAGCGGGAGGGCAATAGCCAACCCAGCCACTAGACCTAACACTGTAAGGGTGATCCACTGAAGCCGTTCTGCCTGGCTGGAATTCATCACTTCTCCTTGGCGCGATTGATCGGGCCGTGCCATATAGGCACGAACCGACATTGCGTGACCAACGAGTTGTAATCGATGGCCACCATCGCCGGACGCTTGTTCACTTTCGCCTGCGGCTTCCACGTTCACTGCCACCCGGTCCATTGTATCCCTCGAACCGTTGTTCGACGATTGTGCTCAGGGGGTCGGATTACCGGAGAAGTGCCCCTGCTTTCCTGGAGGCAATCCACGTGTATGGTTTGCGCGTCAGGCATTGACTCTATTCAGTTCATGGAAGTTCGCATCTACCGTCTGTTCAATGTGTGGCAGGGTTCTTCGTTACTTCAAGCAGTTTGAAGTTGCCGTCAAGCAAGACCGTCGCGCGGTTCGGTTCATCAGCGCCTTTGATTTCCAGTTTCCAATTTGAATCTACTTTCTTCGCGGTGATGAGTGAGTCATAGGTGTATGGTCGGGCGTCAAATTCCAGTCTTCTTGGCCGGAAGAAGTCATGGCCTAGTTGCGGATACAGCAGAATCTCAGCAACCCACTTTCCGGACTGCCCTTCGCGTCCATCCTGCCAATGTTTCGCCACGTAGGACCATGCTTTTTCTCGTGTTTCGAATTTTAGGTTGCAGTGAAAGATTCCGACCCTTCCGTCCGAAGCCCAAAAATCTGCCCACTCCCCATCTTTCAACAACAGAATGTGATGATAGGGCAATTCACACGAAGCCCCCGGCTTCGGGGGATTCTCCTTCCGATCGCTGGCATACCCATGCTCGGAGAGGCCACCGGTGTTCCAGGAAAGAAACTCTCCCGAACGAGGCCTGTAGTACGCCTGCACTTTCACGTAAACAGGCCGTCCCTCCCATTCAGTCACCAACACGCGCTCCCACACCTCATAGTCTGTCCCGTCTGCTAACGTGGCCCTGCACATGTGATCGGCATCGCGGAGATACCATGCCTTCGACGATTGCACGCTCAATGGCCAGGCCGTCAAAAGCAGAACCAGCGGCAGAGTGTGCCATCGACTCATCTCAACTCCTTGCAAAAAGCGTCGCGGATCTGCGTGGATGTTGCCCCGGCCAAAACACTGGTCGACGCTTCTAAAAAGCGCCACGGCGCTGACAATCTGAATGAAACACTGGTTGGTTTGGAATGGCATCAGGGTTGCTATTGGCCGGCGATGATCGAAAAAGTGTCTTCAATTTCCGGTAAGCGCGCCAGGCTCTAAGAGGTTCGGCTCCTAAGACCCTGCTTACAGGCAGTCCGTGTAAATGCCAATCACGGTCGGCTCTTCCGTCACGGCACCCGCTGGGTCGAGCTTCACGCTTACTCCGATTAGAGCCGAATCTGAGCCACAGCCAAACGGTGCGCATCCAGAAGTCCAAAGGGTTCCCCTCGCCTCAGACCCGGAGATGGTGAGCGAAATGCTGAGTTCTGCAAAGAACCGTGCAACGTCGGCCTTCTTTGTGCCGATTTTCAGTCGCTTGTGGGCATCTTCCTTAATGTTTTCGACTTGCCGTGCGAACGCTGCATCGAGTTTCTTGCAATCAATTTGACTCCGGAAATACCTTAGGCCAAGCCAGCTCACCCCCCCAATGACAACAATTGCGGCGGATATTGGGATACTCCGTCTCAATGTTTCCATCACGTCAGTATCTTGCTAACTCGACGCCTGCGCAAGGAACTGTCGATAACAGGCGTTTACACTTACGAACGGGAGAGCGTTTCTCCGTCAACTCCTTCTCATCCCAGCTGTCCTTTAAGGGCCTCCGGCCCGCGAAACTTTATGAAAGTCCCTCAACGTCAGGCAACGTCGAGACTCTTGAAGCTAACTCCTTTGAATTCAGCACGACTTGGTTTGCGACCCAGGTTTTTCGAGCCTGCGATAAATACGGCATTGTTTTTGAAGCTAGCCGCATGGACTCCCATTACATCAACAAGCTGCGCAAGGGGCCCGAACGGGATCGTGAGATTGGGGCACTCGGCCCGCATAGCGATCACCGATGGTCGTCCCTACCGCGACAACTATGCCAGAGCTTGTGCTTCGCTTCCGCGCATTTCATCGGGAATGTGAGAGGAATTCCGCCGGCAAAGGATTCTCCGGCCTTTCTTCCTGCCAGTAAATTGTGAGGATCCACCAGCGCCTTCCGTCGGAAAACAGCTGAAAGCTGTTGATTCCCCGGGCGAAAGGCGTAGCGTCCTTCGCATCATGTCTCGATTCGTACGTGCTAAACGCCTACAGGATGTTGCCCCACTGTTCAGTACCCCGCGCAATTTCTTTTTCCGAGAAGCCATTCTTTTCAAGGTAAATGCTGGCGCGATCGATATAGTCCTGCGGGCTGAAGGAAGTCGCGCCTATGCCACCCTCCTTTTTAGGAGCGGTTCGGATTAGCCGCGCACCAGGATAGAAAAGCGAACGCATGCGATTCCAATCCCGTTTTTGACCGGCAGGACCTGAAATAACGTCGTAAGCCGCCGCGATAATGGCATCAGGCGAAGCTACATCGCTACATCCACCGGGTTCGCCACAGGCGGTGTAGCCGTCGGTGGTGGCGCAACGACAGTCCGCGGCAGTGCCTGGTTTTGCCCAAAACTCGCGCTCACACTCAATACGAAGCACAGTCCAACTACAGCCATGCGCTGCATTCGCGACATCGTAGTCCTCTTGGAACACCATCGTGCGTCAGAGTCAGACGGGAAGTTTCTCACCGCGGTAGTGACTGGACGCAACGCTATCGTGTTTAGCCGGAATTTTCTTTCTGATCTCGAAACCCGCAACAGAATACACGAGTCTCGCTTGTTCGAGATACCGTGAAGCGATTTTCATACGGAGCACTCCCAACGCACCGGTTGCTAAGTGCTCCGGTTCATATGTTCGGTCACGTATTTTCTAGGCAGCCTTTGCCAGGGGGCGGTTCAATTTGTGAAGCAATGCGTGGAGATCTTTTCGTGTGAACCGCCACTCGAAAGGTTTAGCGACAGTTTGGTAGTGCCGTTCGAAGGCGAGTAAGCGTTGCGCCAACTGCTGCAAGGAACGGAAGTCGTTTGGCGTCAAGATTTTTCGTTGGACGATGGAGAAATAGATTTCGATTTGGTTCAGCCAACTGGCGTGAATGGGTCCATGAACGAGCACCAGGTTGGGATACTTCGCCTGAAGCCTGCGGACGGCGGGGAGCCCCCGATGCGCAGAGCCGTTGTCGACGATCCAGAAAACTCTTCGAGCCTGGCGGTAGGGCCGCTGTTTCATGACTTGATCCACGAGACGGTCAAAGGCCGCGATTCCGGTTTTGCTTTCGCAGCGACCGAAGAGTTTCGCGCGGTGGACGTCCAGAGCGGCGAGATAGGCCCAGGCTCCCAGCCGCTTATATTCGTGCTCGATCTTCATCGGCCGACGGGGTTGCGGGGGTAGGGAGCGGGCTTTTCGGCAGCGCGCCTGAATGCTGGTTTTTTCATCTGCCGAGAGGACGAACTCGTTGGCGCCGAGTTTACGGCCCTTCCAGATGCGTTGGTACAAATCCAAAATGCCTCCGGCCTTGGCTTCGAAATCCGGATCTCGTGGGAAGATCCAGCAGCGGTGCTGCCAAGGACGGATGGCGTCCTCGCTCAGCCATCGCCAGATGGTGGTGTCACTGACGGATGCCGTCAGGCCGCAAGTGCGGACGTGGGCGCCGAGTTCGGCCACGCTCCAGCGAGAAAGGGGCACACCGAAGCGATGGGGCAATTCGCAGGCGATGGCTTTAACGCGCACGACCAGTTCTGGGGGGAAAAACCCGGGGTCGGCCGGGGCGCTGTCTGTCCTCCAGGCCGGCCAAACGTTTTTCAAAGAACCGTTTTCGCCAGCGACTCACGATCTCGCGTCGCGTGCACAGGCGATCGGCAATCTGATCGTTCGACAAGCCCTGCTGAGCGAGGAGGATCATCTTGGCGCGAGCAACTGTAAAATACGGTAACGTATATTTATTGGCGCGTCGTTTCAACTCCTTTCGCTCTTGTTTGGTGAGAGCGATTTTATACGGGCTATTGCGTGGCAAAGGACTGACCTCCTGGCAGAAGGGTACCAGAAGGAAGATCTTCGATGCAGTAAATTATACGTGAATGTATTTAAGAAACAGGGTACTAAGACAGGCCTCCAGGGAGACGGAGCATGCAGAGTCCCTATATTGGTCGAGCTATAGCCACTGTCGTGATCGTCGGACTGGTTGCCTGGACCGCCGTGCGTGCCCTCGGCACGCGTTCTCCGGAGACCCCCAGGACGCCTTTTCCCGCTCCGGCAACCGATGCGCCGTTGGCCATCGCCAAGAGCCAGCACTTCTTGCCGGAGGCTGCTTTTGGGGCGTCCAGGCCGTCTTTGAACATCTCAAGGGAGTTGCTTTGGTGACCTCCGGCTATTCTGGCGGCTACCTCAAGTCGCCTTCCTACGAAGCCGTAAGCACGGGCGTTACCGGCCACGCCGAGACCATCAGCATTATTTATGATGCGTCACAACTCACCTACGGCCAGCTCTTGATGGTTTTTTTCTCTGTGGCACACGATCCTACGCAGTGGAACCGCCAGGGTCCGGACACCGGCTCCCAATACCGCTCTTTGATCCTCTACAACAGCGCGGAGCAGAAGCGCGTCGCTCAGGCCTACATCGCGCAGCTCGATGCCGCGAAAGTGTACTCCCGGCCCATCGTCACGAAAGTCGAGCCCTTCCAGGCGTTCTACCCCGCCGAGAGCTACCATCAGGATTTCCTCAAACACAATCCCAATAATCCCTACATCGTTTACCACGACCTGCCCAAACTGGAAAATTTGAAAAGATATTTTCCGGGCCTCTATCAGCCTTAGCCCGGGCGCTCGGTCACAGCCTTGCCGGCGGCACCTGGAAGGAGGGCCTTCGCGCCACCGGCCGCTTCTCCTTCGAATAACTCGCTCATGCTCGAATAGCCGTAGATTGTGGGTGCATGATTCTGCATGAGCCCTCCAGTATCTGCTGTGGGGCCATAATTACTGTGCAAAGTCCTCCCCAGCGTCCTCAGCATCGCCATCTGTTGGCCTCGATGGTGCGCCGTGTGCGCGATTCTCCGAACCATCACCCATGCGCGCGATCGCCGCACGTCAAAGAATTTCGTTTCGGACTCCCACCAAACATCATCTTTCGCTCGCAGCGACACCAGCCGCGTCCCGCTGTCTTCCGCATAGCGCTTCATGAAATCCAGTCGAGTCTCCGTCTCCGGCAGTGGCGGCGCGTTGACGTCAATCCCCAACATGCTGATGAACCACAGATTCTCACTCACGCACTGGTGCACCATCTGCTCGTGCACGCTGCGCCCTCGCGGATCGCCGCTTCGCGGACGCACCGGAAGGTCCTCATCGCGGAATTCACTCCACACGCTCACCACCTTCATCCGCTCGGTCGCATACGTTCCTACAAGGAAGTCGTACCTCATGCCCACCCTCCTTCCGCCCGGTTTCGCAGGACATCTTCATCTTTTCAGAGAAATCGTGTCAACGTGCCGGCCCTCAGGGAGCGGACCGGCGTTGTTGTTCGTATCTAATTCGAATGCAGTCATTCCGAATACGCCTTCGACGAGATGTACCTGATGTCATGAACTTGCCCAAACCACTGTAAACCATAGAGAAAAAACACATGCCGCGTCGAAATTGCTGGGTTTAGTACCTGAATCCGTCGTGAAAACCCGTAGTGAATTTGATTTTGCGCCTTATTTGACGCCGTTTCCTTACAGCTTCGGCTTCTGACTAAATCCTAACTGTCTGTTAGGATTTAGTCAGCATGCGCTATTCACCTAGAAATATAGAAATCTCCTTTGGCCATGCGGGTCTGACGCACTATGGTGGAATTCTGTTTTTCAATGAATTCAGTCGAATGCTTCAATTGCGCCGCTTCCTTACTTGCCTCCAAGGGTGGACAGAGAGAATATTACGCCGATTTCATAAGGTAAACCCCTGGAGGCCTGAGGCTACGTTTGCGAAAATCGAGCGACTGATGCAAACATTTTGGAGACAAATGCTAGATTTTCGGCCACTTTTGAAGGAAAAGAGTGAAATTCACGACGGATCCAAGTATTACACGCCCTCTTGCGGCCCCCAATCCTAAGCGCACCGCGATCTCACGCCGGCGAGTAGAAGCACGCGCCAGCAACAAGTTCGCAAGGTTGGCGCAGGCGACTAGCAGCACTCCCGCGGCGATCGCCATTAGCAATTTCAGGGCAACGCATATTGTTCACGCAAGCCACTGGTCAGCCCGTTCTGCGCAGGCCGCAGCACCAGATGGCTCTCGCGAACAAATTGCTGCGTTCTTTGACCCGGTTGCTCCACTTCCAAAAGTTGCTGCTCCAGCAGACGGCGGTGAATCAAGTCAAGTTCTGCTTGCGCCCGCGCTTGCGTCGCTCCCGGCTGAAGCCGCCCGGCAACCTTCGATTTCCCTGGAGATGTCAGCCGGTCATCTTGAAAGAAGGCACTATCCGACTGCAGGGTGTCGAGTAGCGCGCTGAGATGCGAGAACAGGATCAGGAGAACATCCGTTCGCGCGGTCTGAGCATTTTTCTGGGCTCGCACCGCCGTCTCTAATCGCTCTTGATATGAACTCATCCTTATCTGGAGGGCCGGACACCTCACCCGATCGAAATGCTTGAGCAAGTCTTCTTAGCGCGGCGCTTGCGTGTTCGTCAAATGCCTTCTGAGCTTCGAGAATCCTGGAGTGTCAACCGCTTGGGGTTGCATCGTGATCCTGTACTGAAGCAGAGCAATCTCTACGAAGAAGGTCGATCTGAGCCTGGCTGCAAATCAAGGAGGCGCCTTCGCTGCGCCAATTTCATCTGCCGCAATGGACCTATTTCAAAGAGAACCGCATCCGCCTGCGCGTTGGCCTGAGCAAAGTTTTGGCTGATTTGAGACTGCAGTGCGCGAAGCCGTGCTACGTCGGCAGGTTTTCCGTCCCGCCACGGGATTGCCTGTTCCGCCAGGAGGTCGAGGTTGCGAGCGAACGTGTCCGTCATGATTACTGCCGATTTTGCACCTAACGTGTCAAATACGAGCCACATAGCCAGGAGTCCCAGGGCTATCCCCGCGACTCGGTCGCGGCCTGCCGTTAGACTGGTCTGCGGTGAAAACTCCTGTAAGTGGACCAGATAAAAAGCTAACGCCATTTGGAGACCGAAGTACGAGAGTCGTGAGCTGCTGGTGGCAAACCAGGCCGCGATGAATGTGACCAACACAAATAACGTTGCGAATCCGCTGATCGTGTCCAGCCCTGGAATGATGAAGACCTGAGCTACTATACCACAGAGTATACCGCCCACCATAGCCCCAGTGATCCGGAGGATCTGTTTTTGCCGTGAGGAACCCACGCTGCTCAGAGATGTCATTGCGCAGGTCACCATGCAGGTGCTGATACCCTCCATGCGATCGCATTCATCAAGACGTAACAGAGCGAGGCGGCAAGTGTTCATCAGACCCTCCGGTAACGCGCTCCCTGCTACTTGGAGCGTCGCGGACGCGGCCACAGCGGAATGAATCGAATAACCTGCGGCGGCTCAAATGCTAATAGTCCGCAGGTGTTCAACCTTGAACTGACTTCATTAGAGAAGCCGGTCGCAAAAACTCCCGAAATTAATCACGGACAAGGGAGAATGAATCGAAGGTCTACTCCGTCGCAAGGGCGTTGTCACTCCGACGGGAAAAAATCTTTCGGACGGTGCTGGCAATTCGAGAGACGGTGATAGTACGCTTCTTTGGCGGAAGGGAATTGCGGAGACCTGACCAAGCTATGGATCGAAGGACCTTTGTAAAGCGTACCTGTGTGGGCGCAGCGTTGTTTCTCGGTGGCATGGATGCGCTGGCGTACGACGACGAAGTCAAGATTCCGCCGCCTCCTCCTATCGATGTGCGCGAAGCGCCGCTCGCGAAACGATCGCCGCTGGGAATGCCTGGATTGTACCCGGGGCGGGTCGTGGAATTGTCCGACCACCGCTCGATCGCGGGGAACCGCGTATCGCAACCCATCGTGCGGCAGATGCTGGAACGGGGAATGAGGGAACTGACGGGAGAATCCTCGGCCCGAGCCGCGTGGGCGAAGTTCGTCGAACCGAAAGATGTGGTGGGAATCAAAATCAATCCTTCGGGAGCGCCGGCATGTTGTTCCTCCCCGGAACTGGTGCGCGAAATCATCAACGCTGTTCAGTCGGCCGGGGTACCCGCGAGAAACATCGTGGTCTATGACCGCTTTGGCTATGAGATGGACATGGGGGGCTACCAGGTGCTGATGCCGCCGGGAATCCGCGTGCTTGGCGTCCAGGACGACCGGCTGGATGCTTCGGGCTACGATGCGGAGATTTATTGCCAGGCCGATTTTTTCGGCGAGTGGGAAACCAGGTCGTACATGGCGAGCGTCGTTGCCCGCCAAGTGGACAAAATCATTAATGTCCCCACATTGAAAGACCATTCCGCTTCCGGCGTGACCGGGTGCCTGAAGAATGTTGGCTACGGCACGTTTAACAACGTAGCTCGTTCGCATCGCGCCCCATTTTCGTTCACCAATCCCCTGATCGGTGTGATGTGCTCGGTCGAGCCGCTGCGCTCCAAGACAGTGCTGAACATCATGGACGGAACGCGCATGGTCTGGCATGGCGGGCCGTTGACGCAAAACCAGAGTTTTATTTATCAAGCGGGAATCCTGCTGGTGAGCACGGATCCGGTGGCCACGGACACGATCGAGCTGGACCTGATCGAGAAGAAGCGGCAGACAGAGGGTGCGCCCTCGGTATGGGAACGCAATCCCAAGAGCATCACCTCGAATAACGGTGAGTTTTACCAGGACGCGAACAAGAACCTCTTTTACCGCCAGCCGGGGCACATCGCGGTCGCCGGCAAGCTCGGGCTCGGAGAATCCGATCTGAAGAAGATCGATCATCGCCAGTTGCTGATGGGCTGACGCGATGAGCAAAGAGACAGCGGCATTCGCGGCGACGTCTCCAGCGGAAACCGAATGGGTCACGCTGCTGCAGGACAATACGAGGGCCGGTGGGCAAGGAGCACCGCCTATCGCGCCACCCTCGCGCGCTCGCTGGCAAGCGCGCATCGGTGGTTCCATTCGTTCCGCGCCCGTTTTGCATGGCTCCACTTTGTATGCGGCTTCCCTGTTGGGAAAGCTGCATGCGATCGACGTGGAAACAGGGCGGGAGAAATGGAATTTCGCTGCCCCAAAACAAATTTACTCCACGCCTTCCCGCTTCCAGGAAAAGGTGCTGTTCGGCTGCGACGACGGGAAAGTGTATGCCGTGCATCAGGATTCCGGAACGAAACTCTGGGAAGCGAGCACCGGAGGCGAAGTATGGGCCTCGCCAGTGGTACGCCAGGGAACCGCGTACTTCGGAAGCGCCGACGGACATCTTTACGCCGCGGACGCCAGGACGGGAAAGCTGCGCTGGAAGCAAGCGCTCGGCGGGCGCGTATATTCGACCGCGTATGCCGCCGAAAGGAGCATTTATGTCGGCTGCGGCGATGGACACGCTCACAGTCTCAATGCGGCAACCGGGAAGATGCAGTGGAGCGTGTTGACCGGAAACGGCATTGATTCCTCGCCCGCGTTGGTTGGCGGAACCCTTTTGTTCGGATCAGAGGATTTTTTTGTTTACGCGCTGGACGCAAACAGTGGCGCGGTTCTCTGGAAGTATGAAACGGGATTGGGGATTTCCTCCTCGCCGGCCGTCGCAGACGATGTTGCGTATATCGGAAGCAAGGACGGTTTCCTGTATGCCTTGGCCGTCAAGACGGGCGAACTGAAGTGGAAGACGAGAGCCGGCGAAGTGATCACGGCGCCGCCGGTTTTCAGCGAAGGCGTGGTATATGTGCAGTCATGGGGAACGCTGGCGCTGGACGCAGCGACGGGAAAATTGCTCTGGCGCGCCGGGCCGGGTGGCTCGGTTCAAGGAGCGCCGGTGATTGCCGAGGGAGTAGTCTACGTGGCGGGCAACGGAGGTGAGGTCTATGCGCTGGAATAGCGGACTGGGGGCCGCGCTGATTCTGGGCTGCTTTTCCCCGGTCTTCGCGAAAGATCCGCAGTCGGGGACGCCTCTGGTCCACAAAAAGAAGTACATCATGGGCACGGTGTACGAAATTGTTGCTTACGATCCATCGCCGGACCATGCTTCGGAGGCGCTCGACAAAGCACTGAACGAAATCGTGCGCCTCGATGGCGTGATGAGCAATTACAAACCGGAGAGCGACCTCAGCCGGTTGAATCGCAACGGGCATTTTCATGCAGAGACGGTCTCGCGTGACTTGTATGAGGCGATTCGAGAGTCGATGAAATACTCGAGACTCTCCGACGGGCAATTCGACATCACCGTGGGACCGCTCGTGGACGTGTGGAAAGCGGCATTGCGCGCCGAACGGGCGGCTCCCGCAGAAGAGCTGGAAAAGCTGCGCGATTGCGTAGGCTATCAGAAAATCCAGTTGCTGCCGCCGGACCGGGTGGAATTTCACTCGTCCTGCATGCGCATCGACCTGGGATCCATCGGAAAAGGATACGCCGTGGACCGAGCGGCGGACATGCTGCGCTCCTACGGGATCGAGAGCGCATTGATCAACGCGGGGCAAAGCACTATTTACGGGCTAGGCGCGCCGCCCGGAAAGCCTGGTTGGCTGGTGCATCTGCGGGACCCTTCGAGCCGCGTGGATCCTCAAGTGCTGCTTTGCGACAACAGCGTTTCAACCTCGGAGCAGACTCCGGCAAGCCTGCTCGGGAACGATTGGGCCGGACATATCATCGATCCGCAGACGGGCCAGCCGTTGAAGACAAATGTCGCCCTGAGCCTTGTGGCGAAGACCGGCACCGCCTCCGATGCGCTATCAACGACCTTGCTGCTGGTTGGGCCGGAAAAGGGAAAACCCATGGTGAAGAGTATAGCGGACGCGGCGGCGATCTGGTTATCGCCCGAAGGCCAAATCGAAGTCGCCTCCGGTGGTCCGCAGATTGTCGTGGGCACAAACGTGCGGAAAAACGCTGAAACGAGTTCGGGGAAGAGCAGTTGTGGGTCAACTGATCGAAGGAAAACGGAATGACACCGTGCAGGCGATTCCTACCGTTGTTGTGGATTTGCGTGGCGCTGCCTCTTTCGGTACGAGGCGAAGTCCGCGTGCGTTGGACTGTGGGCGAGATGCCGTCAGCAGAAACACTGGGGATGAGCGACATCGTAATTCCCTGGAATGAAGATGCGAAGAGCCTGCTTGAAACGGCCCGCAAACAAGGTTATCGCTGCTACGTGGAGTCTACGACGGCTTCGCTGCCGACCGTCGCAGAGGCGGTTCGGAACGCAGCCGTCGCGGGCGTCATTCTGAGACTGGCGCCCGGAGAGCGAGCCACTGCAGAGGGCGTGCTCCAAAAAGTGCAGAACACAGCTCCGAAGCTTCGGATTCTGGTGCTCGACGCGAGAGGAAAACAGCCGGACATGAAAGGGTGGCTGGTGTTCAAGCGGGATGGAATTTTGCAGGTGTCCAGCCCCACTTCGCAGCCGTGGGTGGATTCGAACTTGCCGCTGGTGCGCTTCGCGCGGGCCTTCGACCCAAACCAGCCTCCGTTCTACACCTTTTCCTGGGACTTGTCTGATCCTTTGCAGCAAAAGCAGGGACCAAGCCCGAGCGACTACGCGTTGGCTGTAGCCGAAGCACGCGCATTTCACGCGGACCTGCTTCTGGAAATCCCGGAGAACCAACAGCGGGCACTGGCGAGGGGCGACGCAGAAGCGCTGAAAAATTGGCGGCAAGTGAAGGTGTACCTGGAGTTTTATGCGCTCGCCCGGCGCGACGAAGCCCTGGAAATTGCGCCTCGCGTCGCCGTTTTGACGGGCGACTACGACTCTTCTTACGAAGCGCTCAACTTGATGGCCCGCCACAACATTGCATTCCGGGTGCTGGCGGCATCCACGGAACGAGACGCGAAGAATTTTGAAGCGTTTGACATCCTGGTTGTGTTTGCCAACCCCGATGCGACGCAGATTCAAGCAATCGCGGAATTCGCCGAGCGGGGCGGGATCGCCGTGCTCGTAAACCTGCCCGGGTCTTATCCGTGGCAGACTTCGCCTCCGGCGAAGACGAATGCGCACTCCGTTTCCTATCCTGTGGGGAAGGGACGCGTCATCGAACTGGGAGAAGCTGTCAGCGATCCTGAAACGTTTGCGCGGGACATTCGTCGGTTGATGGCGAAGCAAAGCGTTCCCGTCAGCCTGTGGAATTCCCTGACAACCTTAGTGGCGGCCTACCAAGGAGAAAAGACGGACGAAACCGTAATCGAGCTGGTGAATTATGCGCAGGAGTTGCTGCAAGTGCAAGTGCAGGTGAAAGGGGAGCTTGGGTCGGTGCGGTTCGCCAGCCCGGAACGCGGTTGTTGCGAGGTTCTGACGCCGTCATACCGTGATGGATTTACGGAGTTTGTAGTACCTGACCTTACGATTGGCGGGCGCGTGATCTTGAGTCTCGGATCGAAAGCGCTGCAGCAAGCGCGGCCGCGAAAAACTGAGCAATGTAAGCGGCGGGGCTGAGCGGGCGGCCAGAGCCAACTGTGCCTCCCGAAGATCTCGAAATATCTGAGCAGATGGGAGTTATCCCTCCTTCGCAATTCTCACGGCTGCATATTCTTGTGCCCCGTCCACATTTTGGCAGTGCGCGAGCTTCACATTGTTACTGGTCCGATTTTGAAGTCGATTCGTGATTTTCGGGAGGGACAACAAATCTCGGTGGAGTTGTGATGGTTAACGGGTAGATTGCGTGGGCGGCACTGCGCGTGAGTGGACGTCTAGTGCCTGGAAGCAAAAATGTTTTTGGGCTGTTTAAAAATTTAGGGGAAGAACCGCACAAACTTAAGGGATTTGCAGTGCCTACAGCAATTCACAAAGGTTGGGCGCACTTAAGAACGCTCGCGCTGGTCCGTATGACCGACACGATGGATGAAGATAGATCTACTTCGCGGCTCCCGCCAAGACCTCCTGGAGCCGTGTCGCCACAATCTGATCTTCACCCGGCTGCAACATCCACACGCCCACAACGATTACATTGTTGCCGCCCGGCAAGCCCGCACTTGCGGGTCCTCCACCTGTTGATGGATTCAACTCTATGCGCGGAGTTCCCTCGCGCATTTTTTGCATAACCTCGGTTGCGGTGAGCTTGACGCGGTTCGTATCGTAGGTGATCAGCAAGTGTGGAACGTGGTTCGCAACTGGCGGTATGAACACTCTTGCTTGTACGCTTGGCACGGTTTTGACGCGCTCTGCGATTACTCCGGCTCGCTTGCGAAATTCCGCCTCCATCGCGGCGTCATCCTGTTCGCGAAACCAATCCACAGCAGCAACAAGACCGATAATCTCCTCTTTACCCACTTTCATCCCGCGCCCCACCGTGTTTGAGTAAGGCGAATTATTCAGCACCGCCCCGTCTATCAAGTCTTTCTTACCCAAGAGCAACCCCGTGCATTGCGGACCTCGAATACCTTTGCCTCCTGAAAAGGCCACGAGGTCAAACCCCATAGCTGTGTAGTTCCAAAGGTTCGCAATGGGCGGGACATCAGCGGCGGCATCGTTGAAGCACGCGACTCCATGTTTGTGAGCAACGCGAACCCAATCCTCACGGCTGATGTGTCCACCCTCAGCCGCATTAAAAAATTGTGTCATCACTGTACGATCCGAAAATGCACGTTCGCAATCATCGAGCGTTTCAACATCAACGAACTTTGCGCCGCAATCACGGATCGCATGGTCATAATCGTAGTGATGAGCCTTTGAACGATGACTTCGTTCTTTATTATAGTCCCTCCATGTCCGTGGGGATATTCACGATTGCTGATTTATTGCCGCGAGTAATGCACGCCGCCGTTGCCAGCTTTATCGAAGCGGCTGCGCCGGACGTAACTAACGCGCCCTCGCATCGCAAACGCCGGGCCAGGTATTCTCCTGCCGCTTTGTGTAGCTCCATCAGATGCACGGGCTTTTGCGCCGCCAGGGCGATGGCCGCTTGCACTTGTTCCGGCAACGTTGATGCGGAGAGAATTGTGTACGTGCCAGCGGCGTTGATGAAAGGGGTTACGCCAAGTTTCTGATAATAGTCCACCCCCACAACTGCACCCGGCGTAGAGGCGTTCACCGATCCGCCGCTAAACGCACATGCGCCCGTGATAAGACTCCCACCACGCAACAGTTGTCTACGGCTAATGGCCACGGTTCCTCCTTTAGTTCCTCGGGTAGCTGTCAGCGGTTGCTGGGAGTGAACCCTGCAACATCGGAATGTTGAAATACTGCGGGCGGGCCTTCTCCCACTGGACCATGCTCAAGCCCGATGGATCGTAGAGAATTCGCCCGGCGCGTATCGTCATTTGCGCCACAACCCGCGAGGTGCCTTCCATCTTGGCGTATCCGCAATCAACAAAGCCGAAATGTCCGTGCTGTTCGTCAAGCACAGCGATATCCGCCTCTCGGCCAACCGTCAACGTTCCGAGTTCAGGTCTGTGAATCTCATTCGCCGGGTTCACCGTTGAACGGCGTATAAGATCGGCCAGCGGAACGCCCATGTTTAAAAACTTAGACATGACGTTGCTCATGCTGAGGGTGGTGAAATCTCCTATGTGCAAATCCGTGGACATGGAGTCCGGCACAAACCCTTGTTTGACCGCTGGTACGGCATTGCGGAACCAAAAACTTCCGGCTCCGTGGCCCACATCGAAAATCACTCCACGGGCGCGAGCTTGTTGCATGATGGGGTTGAGCTTTCCGTCCACGATGATGGGGAATTGCTGCGCGAACACATGAGTATGAATGTCTCCGGGTCTTGCTTTCTGTAGTATCAGGTCCGCGTAAGATCGCTCGGGACGCGGCCAGAAGTCGTACATGACCGGAACTTTTGCCGCGTCAGCGCAAGCGATTGCCCGGTCTACCGCCGCCCACGTTGGATGCAATTCGTCCAGCGGTCTTTGCGGCCAGTAGTGCGCTGTCTTCACGCCAACGATGATGTCCGAATATCTAAGGACCGTGTCGGCGCATCGCTTTACGTCCATGTTGTCTACGGTCTGTTCGAGTCCCCCTTTCATACCGTTGCTAACGACGTTGAGGAACGCCAGCACCCGCACTTTGGCGTGTTCGATGACTTCTTCTTTCTCTTGCAAAAACGTGTCTGCTCCAGCGGACCCCGCATCTACGACGGTCGTTACGCCCGATTGCAACGCCAAATCCGCTGGAACACCGTACGGCACAAGCACCGCGTGAGGGTCTATCTGTGTGGAGGTGGGAGCGGTCAAAAGCGCGATCTCATGGTCTGATGAATCTGGCGCAAACCAATTCAGCGGCGCACCGCCGTGCCCGATGTGATAGTGAATATCAATCAGGCCCGGCGTGACGTACAATCCTGAAACATCCACTACCTTTCCGGCGTCATTGGCTGGAATGTCTTTTTGAACAGCCGCGATCCTGCCGAGCAAAACCGCAACGTCCATCTTGGCATCCAGCCCGTTCGCTGGATCGATAACATGCCCTCCTTTGAGCAACAAATCGTACTTAGGTTGTTGTGTTGGGTGCTGCGCTCTCGCCGGAATGACGAACGCACATACAAATAGCGCCGTGAATAGATGTCGCATTGGCCTCCTTAGAAAATAATCTTTGCACCGAACTGAATGTCACGATTGTCCGTAGTGGTTTGCGTGACATTCCCGAACGATGCCGTATTCCATGTTGCCGGATTTCCCGGATTGGCAAAGTTCGGGTGGTTGAAAATGTTGAACATCTCGGCGCGGAACTGAAACGTCGTACGCTCATTAATTGGAATGTTTTTGAACAGCGAAAAGTCCGCGTCCACAAGCCCCGGCCCAAAAATTAGATTTCGTCCGGCATTCCCAAATGTGAATGGCGCGGGCAACGCAAATGCGGCCGAGTTAATACAACCGATGAGGTGTCCAGAGCCGCAGTTCGCACTGGGCGTTCCAACGAGGTTCGGGCGCTGATTGGGCCGTCCGATGTTGGCTTGGTCCGCCGCGATTATGACATTGATTGGAATTCCTGACTGCGCCGTGAAAATACCGTTGGCTTGCCAGCTGCCGAGCGTCCACCGCAAAACTGAATTCGTGCCATTAAGACGCGGCAAGTCATAGATGAAACTCGTTACGAATCTGTGCCGGATGTCCCAGTTGGCGTTGCCGTAATCAAGATGCCAGTCATAGTCATTCATGGCCGCGCCGCCGCCGTTGGAATCGGTGGACACGTCTAGAGTGTGAGACCACGTATAGCTGGCCAACATTTGTAGGTTGTGGCTCATCCGTTGCCGGAAGATCCCCGTAAACCCGTGATAGTTCGCAATCAGGTCATTTTGGATCGTGCGGATTTGTCCCCAAAGTTGATTTGGACGGCGCGGGTTGACTGGACCCGGACCCGGCGCGGGCGCGTTGTTGAAATAGCTCCGATCCAGATGTATCGAGCGCGAGCCAAGATACTGTAGCTCGAACCCCGCATTGCTCCACAACTCACGGGAGACGCCTAAATTCCACTGGTACATTCGCGGGGTTGGCAAATCCGGGTTCTCCGTAAACACGCTCAAGAACGTTGTTGGCGTTGTCCCAGTGCCTGGAGTAGGGCTGCCGAAGGAGATCGGAGTAGCGGCCGAATTATTGAAAGTAGTTGTTATGCCGAACGGCGGATTCGTTGTTGCGAGCGTAAAGCTGTTCGTCTGATTGGGATTGTAGTAGATGCCGCCGCCTCCACGGATCGCCGTCTTGGATGTAACCCGATATGCGAACCCCAAGCGCGGTGCCCAAACGCTATGCTGAGGATTGATGAATGAAAACCCCGGATCGGGAATTGTGGCGGGGATTAGCGCCGTCTGTTGTGGGTTCAAGATTCTCGCGTTGCCGTTCACGCTGTACGGAACCGTGGGCAATTCGTAGCGGATGCCATAGTTCAACGTCAACTTCGAATTTACTTGCCAATTATCGAGGCCAAAGAATCCGTCGCGCCATTCCGCAACAACACCTTTGAACTCTTGAATCGGCGTAATGTCATTTTGTGCAGTCCCGAGCATGAAATCCGACGCCGCGTTTCCGCTCCGTGAACCCGTGAAGTTGAACAGGCCGCGTGGATTGTTTGCCGCTGCTCGGCCAGTAATCAGCTTGCGAATCTCCGCTCCCACCATGAAGTTGTGGGAGCCCTGGCGATAGCTCACTTCGTCATAGCCGTGCCAAGTTGTATCGTCTTGGTACCAGTTGCTCCCCGCGTTGCCGAGCGTCATAAAACCGCTCACGGTGATATCAGGGATGCCCGGATTGTGGAACGCGGTATCGCCCGTGAAGCCCGGGATTCCGAGCTTGGTCCCGGCGTCCAAAAGATTGTTCTGTGCCCAGTAGTTCAGCGCGTTCGTCATCAGATAATTTCGGCCAAAGCGAAAATCGTTGATGATGTTTTGGGTGATGACGTGAGTGTAGCCAATCGCAATGTTCCTGTTGCAAGCCGGGCCGTAGGTCCCACCGGTGGGCGTGATGCTACCGCCAAAGATGTTCGTGTTCTGCCAATCGTAGCGGACGAACAGGCGAATCTTGTCCCCGATATTGTTGTCAATGCGTTCCAGCGTTTGATTCGTTGAAACGTTGGCCGCCACTGGACCTGAGACCGTGTTTGTGCCGGGGATGTTTGGCAACGGGTAGTATTGCAACAACCCTTGTGAAACGCCCGACAGTTGATTCGAGGGAATCTGATTATTCGCGTACGGAGCCAACGTTGTGGGGTTGTGTATTTGTTGGCTGGCGGTATTGCATAGACCCGCGGCATTGAAACCCGCCGTGCATAGAGCCGAGAAATCTCCATTGCGCATTGCCTGAGTAAATGTTGTGCCGAGTTGCGATGGACTCTTTATCTGGCGCAGTCCCTCATAGGACGCGATGAAAAATGTCTTGTTTCGTCCGTTGTACAGTTTGGGCAAATAAACTGGACCGCCAACCTCAGCTCCGAACTGATTTATGTGAAGCGGCTTTTTGGGGCCACCCGGAGTATCGAAGAAGGGATGTGCGTCAAACAGGCTATTCCTGACGAATTCAAGCACAGCACCGTGGAGATCGTTCGTTCCTGATTTCGTGGCGAGATTCACATGCACGCCCATGTAGCTCCCGTATTGTGCCGTGTAATTTCCGTTCTGTACTTGCACCTCCTCAACTGCGTCCACGTTGGGCCGGACGTTCGTGACGGTAATGAGGTTGTTCATGATTGTGATTCCATCGAGCGTCAGGCTATTCGTGATTTCCCGTTGGCCGGCCCCAATGAAATCTTCACCCGGCGGAATACCTGTTTGATTGGACTTCGGCCCTACGATGACATCTGAGGTTGTAGCCGCGAGTTTCAGTGCGTCACGTCCATTCAGCGGGAGGTCCACAACGGATCGCGAGCTTAGCGTTTCCGCAACCGTGGCATCATCGGTAGAAACCGGGGGAGCGCCCGCATTAACGGTCACGGATTCGGAAACCGATCCCACGCGGAGGCTTACATCAGTGCGCACGGTTCGGTTAATGTCAACTACGATGCCCTCTTGAACGGACCTCGAAAAGCCTGCGTGTTCCACGGTGATGGTGTAGGTGCCCTGTCGAATGAAGGTAAGAGTATAAGCACCCTCCTCATTCGTTGTGGCGGAATAGCGTTCGTTGGTTGCCACGTTCACCGCTGTGACTTTCGCTCCGGTTACCGCTTGTCCGCTCGTGTCCGTAACCGTGCCAACCAACGCCGTATTGTTGGCCACCTGTGCGAACGAGGGCATCGCCGCCAACACCAGAGGGCATAGACCTATCCACAATCTGTATCGCATTTGGTTCTCCTTCGAAAGACAGTTTGGTTCGTTATTCTCCCTTAACGAGGTCCGATGTCAATAAGATCGTGGTACGCAAGGGTTGCTGGGAAAGATCAAAACAATTGCATTGAGTTGGCGCGTATTGCGGTAAGCCAAGTCTCGGACAAGTTGGACCCGGTTCGCCCTGCCAGCTCGATCGCAGACGAGCTGGGAATCGGCTAAAACTTTCCCTATTTTGATCTGGCTTCCCTCGCTTTTCTCTTCGTGAGCTCGACAAACCGCTGTCTCTAAAATCAAAGTGCACGGTGGCCGGATGAATGAAGAATAAATGAAGGTGGTTGACCAAACAGCGTGACCTGTGGTCTGGAAGAGTGGTGGATGTATTTGAAATCGAATGGCTTACATTTTCTGTCGCCCGGACACATATCGTGTCCGGGTTACGACAACCCTGACGTAACCGGATTGGGTAAGAGTGGCCGACCATCCGCCCAGTGACGAGCCGATTCTGGAGTTGTGAGTGCTATCGGGATGTTTTGCCAACGATCTGAACGCGGCATTCGTCCGCTTCGCCATTTGGGCCTCATCGACACGTCAGTGTCTGGTTTGGGTCTACTTTGCGGTGGTCTCTTGCGAGACGATCGTGATGAGGAACGCATTACGATCAGTGTGGGCGAACTGATGCCCCGCCAAATCCGCGCGGTGCTCGATCGACTTGTACATCTGGAAGCCTTCGTTCTCGACAGCATCAAAATACTTGACGTTCTTGAGCACGACGCCTTTCCCGTCAACCCCGGGCTCGCGCCGGAGCTTTAAGTAGGCCTGCTTGCCGTCGGCCAGCTTGGCCTCGACGATGTCGCCTGACTGATGGATTTCGATGGGTGCTTCCTGCACTTTCAGTTCACCCCACTCGAGACCATACGTTTTGAGAATGATGGGGGCTAGGGCATCGCGTTGCGCTTGGGTGGTCTTGGGATCGAAAGAAACCGTCACCCAGGTCGCCTTGTTCTCTGTGCCCCACTTGTCGCCAAGGTCGCCCGTCAACCAATATTTGGTATTCGCGAGGTCCACGTTCCCGGAATGCCCCTCACGGACTGTCACGGCCATGTTGAATTCGCAAAAGGGGTGTTCGGCATGCTTATGCCCGTGACTGTCGCTGAAATAACATTGGCAAAACAGATGGCAACTGCAGGCTTCCACGTAGTCGGCTTTCATCCGCCACGAAGATTCCCCTGGTGCCGCGGCCAGTGACGCCGCCAGCGCCAGAACCAACCCAATCAATGGTAATGCTTTCATGTCTTCTCCTTTTCTATTGGAAATGTGTTTAAGTCCCTTCATTTCCTGAAAACATTTTTCTGACCTGCGTTCCCCCTATTTTCTTTACAGGGTCCGCAAGAAGGCTGCCAGGTCGTTTTTGTCCTTGTCGGAAAGATGCAAGTTGAAACGTGTGTCGTAGAAATTCACGGCCTCCATGAGCGTGCTTGCCGAGCCATTATGGAAATAGGGTGCGCGCCCAGCCAGGCCACGAAGAATCGGGCCTTTGATCTTGCCAACATGATCGAACCTGCCATCGATCAAGGCTTGGCCGAGATCGGTTATAGTTTTGCAATCGTTTGTCGGCAGACCCGTGCCCGCATCTTTTCGGCACACGGTGATCTCTGGCAGATAGCTCACGTCCAAGCCGCCCAGGTTGACGGAGCGATTGACCGGGCTGGGGTCGGCGGTTCCGATGTTCAACGGCGTCGGGAAGGAGTGGTTACCAACACTCGGGGTGTCGTGGCAAGTGCCGCAGGTTCCCTGAAGCATGGGAATGCCGCCTTTAACCAGGCCTCCGGCAGCTACATCGTCGTTAATGCCTGCGACGCCGCTGATGGGAATTTGCAGCGTATTAAAGAGCTGCTCACCGTGAGCAATGGAGCTCCGCGCCGCGCTCTGATCGTCCTCAGTGTTCAGCGCCCATGTGTCGTAGAGGTTGAAAATGTTGGATGTGAACCGCCCGTCGCCCGGAGTCACCAAGCCTCCCGGTTGCTCGAAGCCGGGAAGCAAAAAATGGACGCTGGATTTGATGGTGATAAAGAAGGCTTGGGTCGACATAGCAGTAGGCCCGCCTTTCGCGCCGTCGTCATATAAATTGCCCGCAGAGCGATCATGGATCTGCGCGGTGAAGAGCTTCGTTTCGAAATCCACAATTTGCTGCTGTTCTTCAGGAGTCGGCCGCGTCCCGTCCCCTTGCGCGTGCCCGACGGTCGCGTCCAGGGACTGGTGCGCCAGATCGCTGAGAAGCGAAGTTGGGTAATTGTTGTAAACGATTTTGTTTGTGCCGGTGGCTGGCGAAGATTCCCGGCCATCAAACATCACCGCGCTCAAGAAAGGAAGGTTTGTTGTAGGCAGCGGCCTCCGGTACATCGAAATGACGTCGGTGGCGTTGCATCCGTAGCGGTTGTAGACGCTGATCACCTGGTAGTCGGCGTTTGCCGGAACAGCGATTCCAACGCGAATTAATCCCCTGCTCAGCAATAGGCTGTAGGCTTCGCGACGTTCTTGCAGCTTGGAGACGTCCACCGAAGGGCAGTTAGCGCCGTCCACCGGTCGGAAAATAGGATCCGTCCCATTCGAGGCCGCGAAGCGCGCTTGAACATGCGGCGGTGTGACCGACCAGGCGTCGCTGGGTTGATGACAGGTGACACAGCGGCGTCCGTTGCTGCCTAAGTCCTGAAAGAAAGGATTGGTCGTCGTGTCGGCCGGTCCTCCCAGATTCAGAGTGGCAAAAGCTCCGTCCGGGTCCGCGAATATCTGAAACGGCGGCACAATCCGGTCGGCATTGTCCGCAGTGGCAATCAAGCCACCGGCTCCAAGAAGAAATACAGATACCAAGAGCGCTGGGCTTTTCTTTCCAGCAATCCTGCTACTAAATTTATTGGCGATTGACCACATAACTCCCTCCTTGAACCGCGGCAAATCCGTCCGCTAAGCACATCCGACAGTGCTGTCGTTCTTGCGTAGGCTACTGGCCGGCGAAGGCCTGGCAGGAAACGTTGGGGTGCCAGTT
>Ga0209267_1000197_pt1 | contig 43944 bp, 46 predicted proteins | sample GraSoiAngelo_137_FD_185894 | JGI IMG/M metagenome (GOLD analysis project Ga0209267, IMG submission 185894) | Grasslands soil microbial communities from the Angelo Coastal Reserve, California, USA - 14_0929_09_30cm (SPAdes) (version 2) | ecosystem: Environmental > Terrestrial > Soil > Grasslands ... | reverse complement strand
GCCGCCATTGTCATTACCGGATGGAGAGAGAAGTCCGGACGAGGTGGTGAAGTGTGAAGCCGTCCAGCTCTTTGTCGATCGTGCGACCGCGGCGCGCGCCGACTTTTCCCTAACGAGCTCGAATACGGCAGCGGTCGTTGAAATCTGCAGAATTTTGGAAGGACTGCCCCTGGCAATCGAGCTCGCAGCGGCACGCGCGAAGACGTTAACGCCGCAAGACATTCGCTCGCGTCTGTCGGATCGGTTTCGACTCTTGACCGGCGGACGTGGACGACACCAGACGCTGCGTTCGACAATCGATTGGAGCTACGACTTACTTCCGGAGAATGAACGCGCGTTATTCCGGCGGTTGTCGGTCTTTGCTGGCGGGTTCGATTTGCAGGCAATGGAGGCTATCTGTGGCGATTCGCTCGATACAATCGAACACCTCGTCGACAAGTCGTTAGTGGTCGTTGAGCAACTGAGCGATGAGAGATTGCGCTACCGCCTCCTTGAAACATTGCGCCATTACGCCGCTGAGCGTGTGATCGAAGCAGGCGAAGAAGAGGATGCGCGCGAACGACACTTCACCTACTACCTGGACGTAGCTGAACGGACGTATGCGCGGCGCATTGAAGACGAAGCTGCCTCGCTGGCATTACTGGATGCGGATCACGATGATTTCCGGGCGGCGCTGCGATGGGCGCGTGCGCGTCCGCGCGATCTGCTGCGGTTGGCGTCCGCACTCGGATGGTTCTGGCATTTGCGTTCCTATTATCGCGAGGGACGAGCGTGGCTCGAGGAAGCGTTGAACGTAAATGCTAACGACCGCTCGCCTGACATGGCGCGAGCTTTGTGGGCCTTGAGCATGATTTTGAGTTGGAGCGGCGACGCCGGTGCGCGTCAGTTGGCGGATCGAAGCCTCGAGCTGTGGCAGGAAAATAGTGAACCACTGGAGTTGGCGCTCGCACTTGAGAGCATTGGTTACTCGCAGTTCATGGCCGGTGAGTACGCGGATGCGTTGCGCTCGATGGAGGATTGTCTTAAGCAGTATCGAAAATTCGGGTCTACGAAGTTAGTCACACGCGGTCGCGTAAACGTGGGCCAAATGCTTGTCGCATTGGGCGACGTGGAGCGCACAGAACCCCTCGCGCGCGAGACGCTCGCGGAAGGTCGGGCTCAAAACGAACCCAAATCCATTCATTACTCACTGCATTATCTGGGCGACTGCGCCTTGTGGCGTGGCGAGCCGCAGAAGGCCATCGGCATTTACAGCGAGAGCTTGCGCGCGGCGCTTGATTACGGAAATCAAATGGAGGCCTCCACTGAAATGCAAGGGACGGCGATGGGTTTAGCTGGATCCGGGAGAGAAGAAGAGGCGCTGCGGTTGTATGGAGCGTCCTGTGCACGTAACAAGGAACTGCAGACCACGGCGATTGATGAGATCGCTTTTTGGGTGCAACTACGGGAGCGCTATCTCACGCCTGCGCGCGAGCGTCTTGGCCCAGCCGCAGCCGAACGCGCGGAAACAGAAGGGCGTGCCATGGGATGGGCCCAAGCTGTCGCGCACGCTCTTCAATTGGCTCAAGAAACGCGCGGCACCGGACAATGGCACTAGCTGATCGGGCGAGATTCGTACTTTCCGACCACGTTGTCATTGAAATATTGAGTCTTGGATGGTGCGGATGTCAAGGCCTCGTAAACCGGCAGAGGTACGTCGAAATAGCGGGAGATCCGTCCGCTTTGAAGCTCTACCTCAAGCACGTGAGCGATTGCATCGTATCCGACCGATTTCAGACCCATGGAGATGATGAGTTGTCGAGTCATGTCACAAAGGAGTATCTTGGTGAGCGAACAGTTTCAAGCCTAAACGCAGCTGGCAGTCGTTATGCGATGTGATACGGGGTTGCTAGGTCTAGACTGCAGGGTGTTCGTACCGCATCGCATACGCATCCATTCGGTCAGAGATTGGATTTACTGCGGAGCGATCGCGGGTCGTTGCGCTCTTAAAATATATTTCTGAATTTTGCCGGTCGCAGTTTTGGGTAGCTCTTTGACGAAGCTCACACTGTGCGGTGCCTTGAAGTGCGCGAGATTCGCCCGCGCAAACTCTCGCAGTTCGCGCTCATCGGCGCGCGCGCCTTCGTGGAGAACAACAAAGGCGTGCGGCGCTTCGCCCCAGCGTTCATTCGGGAACCCGACGATCGCAACCTCCTCCACCGCTGGGTGTCGCAAAAGGACGCCTTCAACTTCGACAGAAGAAATGTTTTCACCGCCGCTGATGATGACGTCTTTCAGACGGTCGCGAATTTCGACGTAGCCATCCGGATGCACGACCGCAGCGTCGCCGGTATGCAACCATCCGCCGTGCAAAGCCCGCTCGGTCGCTTCCGGATCGTTATAGTAGCCGGCCATGACCACGTTGCCGCGGGCGATGATTTCTCCCGGAGTAACGCCATCGTGTGGCACGTCATTGCCCTGTGTATCCACGACGCGCAGTTCACCCGATGTAATCAACTCCACACCCTGGCGGGCTTTGATCGCAGCCCGTTTCCTGATCGGGAGGGGCGCATGTTCCGGCCGCTGCTCACACACGGTGATGAACGGCGCTGTCTCGGTCAGTCCATAAACGTGGATAATCGTCCAACCCAATTCTTCTTCGAGTCGCTGGATGGTGGAAGCCGCGGGCGGCGCACCGGCCGTGATAACGCGAATTCCTTTCGGCGCGAGGCGACGGAGAGATTCCGGTGCGTTCGCCAGTGAAATCAAAACCGTTGGCGCTGCGCAGAGCGTGGTGATCTGCTCGCTCGCCATCAATTCGAAGACGGCGCGCGGTTCGACTTTGCGCAGACAAACGTGAGCCGCTCCCGCGGCCGTTACGGTCCAGACGAAGGTCCAGCCGTTGGCGTGAAACATTGGCAGCGTCCACAGATAACGGTCAGCGCAGGTCATCGGTGCATAAAGGAGCGTGCCGATGGAATTCATCCAGGCATTGCGGTGGGTGATCATTACGCCCTTAGGATGTGCGGTGGTGCCGCTGGTGTAATTGATTGTGAGCAGATCGGTCTCGTGAATTTCCGGACGCGTAAATTCAGCCGGGCTCGCCTCGATCATTGCTTCGTAGTCGAGCCAGGCAGAATTCGGCTGAGGACAGCCGACGCTACAACTCAGGGCGACGAAGTGTTCAACGCACGGAAGGCGGGATCGAATGCTGTCGATGGTGGCAAGATACTCGTGGTCCACACAGACCATGCGCGAACCACTATGGTTGATCAGGTAAACGAAGTCGTCGGCCGTCAGCCGATAGTTTAGCGGGACCAGCACAGCGCCGATTTGCGGCACCGCGTAGAACGATTCGAGCTGCGCGTGAGTGTTCGGTGAGAGATAGGCAACGCGGTCGCCTGACTTGATTCCAAGTTTCTGCAAAACCGCCGACCAACGATCACATCGATCGAGAAACTGCGCATAGGTCCAGCGCGAGGCGCTATCGATGACGGCCACACGTTCGGGATAGAGTTTGCGCGCGCGACGACCGAATTCGAGAGGCGTCAGCGGCGTTTCCATTGGTGTCGGTTGAAACGGTTGATAGTTAATGGTTGAGCGCTCATATCAGATCTGACGCCGTGCGAGAGGACTGAGGCGCCGCAGTGCATGCTCCATGCGATTCTTGATCGGATGAAATGCGAGGCCGAAAAGCGTACCGAGGAGCGCGCTTGCGAAGCGGTCGCTAATGCTCGTCACGTCCACGAGGAGGTTAACAAGAAACGCTTCGACGATTGCATAGGTGAAGAGGAGCAACGCCGCCGTCATGCCGTAAATGAAAGTCTTGCGGATAACGAGCACTGGGCTGATCGCACCGGCATAGAACACCGCAGCGGAAATGCAGATGACCAAAGCGAGGCAATTCGCGGCATTGATGGACACCGAGAGAACGACGCGCAGAGTTGGCGAGCCGGTGCCGTGCAGAACAGCATTCACGCCCTCTCCAACCAACCCGATCACAAAGGCGGCTAGAGCTGCCTCGAGGAACCACAATACCTTGCGCCGCGTCTCAGCATCACTCGACCGATACATAACGTAGAAGTACACAAGCCCAGTCAGCACGATGACGAGGCGGATCGCTTCAGAGAAATGCCGATTATTAACAAACACAGTCAGGAGCGTCGCGACCGCGACGAACACCCACACGGCCCGAGCGCGGAGGAAGAAAACCAACACGACCCGCAATGACTTTATCTTTCCCCAGATGGTCGGGGTAGATGTGATGTCGTCAGATGTGAGAGTGCGAGGGAAAAGCTGTGACGCGCGAATGTAAAATCCGGCGCCAAGAATATAGGTGAGCCCCAAAACTGGCGCGCCGATCCCCGCGTTCACGCGCAATTCCTCCAGCAGTATTAGGAAGGCGTCATGGCTGGTGATAAATACCACTGCCAGCGCGATGGAGACGTTGGGCGGGTGATCGCCAGCTCGCCACGCGACCAGAAACGCCACTCCGAGCAGAACGAGCCCGGACCCCAGGCTCATCGAGTTGTTGATCCGCTCTGGCAGCGGCGTACCAGCCGTCGCTGTCCATATCAGCACGAGACTCGCCGCGGCAGCAACCATACCGGCGACGCTGACAGCGATCACGAGCCAACGTCCGGCCCTGACGCGAAGTGATGATGCTGTCGAAACTCTTTGCTCCGCTTGTTGTCGTCGATGTGTCCGGAAGATCCGCACCAGATCGTTCCCGGCCGATTCTTTCACGTGTCCTTGATGCTACGAATCATCGTGGATCGTCAATCAAACTCGTTCGCAGAAAGAAGACCCGGTCGCGTCTCAACTCCGAAAGATTGACTTACTCGCTCCCGCTCATTTTGGCCTCTCAGCTTAGCCCATCTATTTCGCGCGCGTCCCCTGCGGCTCCATTGAAACTCGCTCGCGTCCCCGCTTGCTCACCGCTACCCGTCACGGCTTTACCTTCTATGTCGCTGATCCCGTCAGCTCCATTCGCGAGCAGGCTATTTGACATTGGCTGTACGAAATCCGAAACGCTTAGGGAAACGATGCTGCGATACTCTTTTAAATGAGCAGGGCGTTCGTTAAAGAAGATGTCGATCCTCCGGAGCGCAGCGGACGGAAACGATCGGCCTCTGGATTGCCGCCGGGTGCGACTAATTATATCACCGCCCGCGGCGCGAAGCATTTGCAGGACGAACTTCAAAAACTTCGCGCGGCAAACGCCGTCAGCGAGCGTGTCACCGAACTCGAACAAATTCTGGCATCGGTCCATGTTGTCGATCCTCCGGACGCGCCGTCTAACAGCGTCACGTTCGGCGCAACGGTGACGGTGAAAGATAAAAAGGCAGCACCGAAACCTATACGGTGCTCGGTGTTGACGAACTCGAACTCGAGCCGGACGCCGTCAGTTGAATTTCTCCGATCGGCAAAGCGCTCCTGGCCGCGGACATGGGTGACTGGATTACGCTTGAGGATGGACGTACCGCGAAAATCGTCAAGATCGTACAAGATAAGGGGCCGCCAAAAGCGCAAAGCGCGCACTAGCGGCCCCTTTCTCAGATTTTCAGAGTCTTATTGTTTTGGCAGTGGATCCGACGCAAAGTTTGCGTGGACCAACATCCATTTGTCGCCCTTTTTCACAAAGACGCGAGTCGATTTTGCGCGATTCGGTGTCGTTTTTCCGTCCTTGTCCTGTGTTAGACCGGCATAGTTGTAGGTCAGAATCGCAACATCCCCGTTGTATACCTGGACTTTGGGATTGGCCATTTCCGCCCCTATCGTCTTGCCAGAGGCTTTTCCTGTAGCCTCCGCCAGCCGTAAATTCATCGCTTTGCCATCGAGACGCGTGGCATAATCGCCGTTGAACTCAGTGTAATCATCCGACGTGTCCTTCGACTGTTCGGCGACACTCGTCGGATCTTTGATCTCCGCCGCCCATTGCGCCTTCGTCATGGCAATGACGGCATCGGCTGTTGCCTGGTCGGCTTGCTGAGCCGACGCGTTCATCGCGAAAGCCGAGCAACAGGCCGACGCAACTAATACCAACATTAATTTTTTCATCTCTATTTTCCTCCGGGGAAACCCCCGTGTGTTTGAGCTGACCATGCCCAGTGTTTAGACCGCGACGGACAACGGTCTTGTTAGCTATTGCCGCCGAACCGGCTGAGAAGCCGGATGCTCGCTTGCTTGCGTTACACTGCCATAGTCCGCCGACACTGGTAAGTCAATGCATTTCGCCGGACCATCTGACGCTGATAATCGCGCAAATCAGGGTCGTATCTAAATATTGAACATTTGGTTGAAGTACACATCTACTCGTCACGTTCGTGGAGTCATTATTTTTGCCGCGCGAAGGTGATCACCCAATTTTTCTCCCAATTTTTGCCGGCATCCGCCGAGAAGGCCTGCTCAAAGCGCGCCCCATCGGCCGTGATGTCGGTGTAGGTGTTGCGGACGAAGATGTCTCGTCCGTCGAGAAGCTCCTGGTCGAAAAATTCGCCACGACCATCCTTGAACGTGCCGACCGTCGGCGGAATACCAATCATACCGTCGCGACTGCTGGCCCAATTCAAGTTCCACTGGTGTGCTTCCGGATCGTAAAGGCGCAGGCCGAGACCTTCCAGGTGACCGGCTGGCCCATCTGCCTGCACTTCGATCAGACTAGCGCGTCCATTCCAAATGGGAGTTACCTCGGAGAGGCCGTCGTACTCCAGCCATTTGGTGGAACCGATCAATTGCCCGTCGAGCCGCGACACGTGCACCTTCCAATGTCCGTAATTGAAATCGAAGTCATGGTTACGGTCATTCGCAGTCAGTGAGTCGGCGGCAGGGTCAACGGCGGTACGCGTAAGATCAACAATGATATTCGGCTCCCATGTCTTTCCCTGATCTTCCGAGAATGCCTGCTCAAAATGATGCGAGTTTGGTGTGATATCGGAGAAGATCTCCCTAACTAAAACGTTCTTGCCATTGATGACCTCCTCGTCGTAGAACTCGCCGCGACCATTCTTAAAGGCACCGAACGCGGGCGGGTCTGAAAGCACACCTTTCTTTGCGTTGGCCCAGTGAAGACGCCATTGATGCGTTTTCGGATTGTAAAGCCGCATGGCCAGACCTTTCAGATGAGTGTCGCCCGTATCCATGGTGAGTTCTTCGAGTTGGGCGCGTCCTCCCCAAACTTTTCTCGTTGATACTGTGCCTGTGCCTTCGACCCAGTCGTTCGATCCGGAAAGCGGGTTTAGCAGGCGACGCACGCGGGTCTTCCATGTTCCGACGGCAAAATCGAAGTCATGTTGACCATCGGGTTGTGTGGTGTCCGCTTTCGTCTGCTCCATATCGGTTGCCCTCGCTGAATGCGGAGTGATGCCCACGAGTAATACGGTCAGGATGGAGATTGCGATGCAGGTTTTCATGTTTGCTTTGATACCACAGCGGTGGTTACCGTAAATGACCGGTCTGGCCGAATTCTGCATAACCACTTTGAAATCTCAATTCCGCGGCATTTCGAATCTCATCACCATTGACCGACGCGCATCGAAGCCGCTTTATCAGCAGATTTACGATTCGTTCCGTAGCAGAATCATTCGCGGTGACCTTCGTGCCGGCGATCTTGTTCCATCATCGCGTGAGCTCGCGCGCGAGTCGCGCATCTCACGTCTGCCCGTCCTGACTGCATATGCGCAACTTCTCGCTGAGGGATATTTCGAGAGCCGGGTAGGCGCCGGCACGTTCATTTCCAGTTCGCTTCCGAGCCGATCAACAGGGTCTTTGCCGAGCGCTGCTCGGGGGCAGCGCCTGCTCTCGGCGCAGGTCGCAGCTCTTCCGAAATATGAGCGGCCTTCGTGGGCGGAGAGCCTGGGCCCATTCCAAGTCGGGCAGCCCGAGCTTCAGAAATTTCCAATCGAGATTTGGTTAAGGCTTGTCGCGCGCTATTCGCGCCGCATGCGTCTGAAAGCATTGCAATATGCCGGTGCGATGGGATTGCCCGAGCTCCGCGAAGCGATCGCTACTTATCTCAGGACCTCGCGTGGTGTGCGATGCGAGGCACAGCAGGTCATGATTGTGAGCGGATCGCAGCAAGCGCTCGATCTAGCAAGCCGCGTGCTGCTCGAGGCCGGAAGGGCGGCTTGGGTCGAAGAGCCTAGCTACTGGCTTGTGCATCACGTTTTGAAAGCTGCGCGATGCCGAATCGTTCCCGTGCCTGTAGATGCGGAAGGTCTAAACGTGACCGCCGGCATCAAGCTAAACCGAAATGCTCGAGCGGCCTTCGTCGCACCGTCTCACCAATATCCGCTCGGGGTCACGATGAGTGCGGCGCGCCGCCTGCAATTACTTGAGTGGGCGCAACGATCGAGGGCGTGGATTATCGAGGACGACTACGACAGCGAGTACCGATATGGCAGCCTGCCAATTGCTTCCCTCCAGGGACTCGATCGCAATGCTCGCGTTATTTACATCGGCACCTTCAGCAAAGTGATGTTTCCATCGCTGCGACTGGGATACCTGGTCATTCCAGTTGACCTGATAGAACGCTTCGCAGCGATGCGGCAAGTAATGGACATATGCCCGACGCACATCACCCAGGCCGTGATGTCAGATTTTATCCGCGAAGGCCACTTTGCCCGACACGTGCGGAGAATGCGGCCGATCTACGCTGAAAGACGGCGCGTGTTGGTCGCAGAACTTGAGCGTCAGCTTGGCGACAATGTGACGATCATGGGAGATCAAGCAGGGATGCACCTGGCCATCTTCCTGACTCCAGGCCGAGACGATCGAAAAATCGCAGCGACGGCCGCTCGACAATCGCTCTGGCTCTCTCCGCTATCGTCGTCCTACGTCGGAAGGACGCCACGTCACGGTTTTGTTCTAGGGTTCGGAAATACCAAGGCAAACGAAATTCCTCAAGCCGTTCGGCATTTGAGGAAATTGATCTGCCAATAGCAACGACGTCCGTCAGGCCTGACGCTGCGCCTATACATTTGGCATTGGCTGTGCGAAATCTGAAACGGCTAAAGGAAACGGTGGTGCGATACTCTTTTGAATGAGTAGGGCGTTCGTCAAAGAAGATGTCGATCTTCCGGAGCGCAGCGGACGGAAGCGATCGGCGTCCGGATTGCCCCCGGGCGCGACTAATTACATCACCGCGCGCGGCGCGAAGCATTTGCGCGACGAACTGCAAAAACTTCATGCAGCAAACGCGAACGGCAAGCGCGTGGCCGAATTGGAGCAGATTCTGGCATCGGTCCACGTTGTCGATCCTTCGGACCCGCCGTCGAACAGCGTTGCCTTCGGCGCAACGGTGACGGTGAAAGATAAAAAAGGCCGGACCGAAACTTATACGATCGTCGGCGTTGACGAACTCGATTTCGAACCGGACGCCGTCAGTTGGATTTCTCCGACCGGCAAAGCGCTTCTCGCCGCGGACATGGGCGACTGGATTACGCTTGAGGATGGACGCGCCGCGAAAATCGTAAAGATCGAGAGAAAAAGCGACACGTGACGAATGACCAGCCTTCGCCAAGGCTACGGCAGGCGGTGCGAGTTTAGCGTGCGCTTATTTCAATTGATCGTCGGCCAGGCCCATCGTGCGCAGGAATGCATTCCAGCGCGGGTCGTCGTGGAGATTCGGTAGGAGCGGATCTTTGCGCAAACTGGCCAGACCCGGGTCGCGTTGCCGGCGCGCACGCTCCAGCCATTCGAACGCCCGATCCTTGTCACCTCGATAGCCATAAACCTCGGCAATTTGATACGCAGCTGTTTCGCTCTCGTTTGCGGTTAATTGAGCGAGCGCCGCGTCGGATTCTGTCACGCGCTTTTGGCCCCAACGCGCGCAGCTCACGATGAGGAGGCGGCACCACTCACCCGCGTCGGCTTGCGCCGCGGTGGCGGCTTCCTCGAATTTATTCTCCAGCAAATATGATAAACCGAGTCCTGCATGCGCCCAGGGCGCCGCCGGATTCAATTCCACTACACGCGGGAATTCGGCGCGCGCTTCCGCGAATCGTTTCGTCGCCGCCAGGTTAAATGCGAGAAATGAACGCGCTTGCGCGTTGACCGGATCCAGGTCGACTGCTTTTCGATAGAGTTCGATTGCTCGATCCATGTTTCCGCGTGCTATCTCGAGGTTGGCTGCAGCGATCACAATGTTCGGATCGGCCGGAGCAAGTGCCAGCGCCTTGGCCACGGTTTGAGCCGCCGCGTTCCAGTTAAAATCGAAATTTGTCTCGATCGTCGCCCGGGCGAGCAAACCGTTAGGTAAGTCAGGCTCAATCGATAACGCCCGCGCCACGGCGTCACGCGCACTGGCCAAATGCGCATCGAAGCCTTTTTGTCCACCTTCGGTTGAAAACGCGGCAAGCCAGAGATTCGTCTGTGCGACGCCGGCCCACGCCAGAGCAAACCCAGGGTCCAATGCGACCGCGTGTTGGTAAGCAGCAAGAGCCTCACGCGCGCTTTTTTCCGAGTGGCGGTTCTCATAAAAACGGCCCTGTAGGTAAAACTCGTGCGCCTCGACGTTTTTCGTTCCGCCTTTTTCCGCCGCTTGTACTTCCGCCTGGATTTTCTGTTTGTCGGCAGAATCAGCAGCGCTACCCGTCAACCGATCGCGCACCTGCGCCACGATCGTCTCCGCCAACTCGGTCTGGACTGCGAACACGTCTTTCAAGTCGCGAGTAAAATTCTCCGACCATAGTTCCTCGCCCGTGTCAGCGCGGGTGAGCCGGGCGGCGATGCGTACGCTGTCACCGGCTTTGCGCACGCTTCCTTCCACCAAATGGGCCACACCGAGTTTCTGTCCAATCTCCTGGGCTGTCGCATTCTTGCCTTTGAATGAAAACGCCGACGTCCGCGCGGCCACATGCATTCCCGGAATCTTTTGCAGCACCGTTAAGAGCTCTTCGCTAACGCCGTCCGAAAAATATTCGCTTCCTTTGTCGTCGCTCAGGTTAACGAAGGGCAGGACGGCGACGGATTTTTGATCGGGTGTATTCGTTGGAGCGGCTGGCACCGCGTGAGCCGCAACCGACTGCTGATTTTTGCGCTGCATCCACCACCAACCCGCGAGCAGCGCGAGTATGACGAGAATAGCGGCCGGAACCAGGAGAGGTGATTTCTTTGAGGTTCGCCTCGCTGGAGATTCAGCACCTTTCTCCCAGGGTAGAATGATCCGGAAGAGATCCATCCGCAGCTTGATGTTCTTCAAATCCGCTGAACCGAACTTTTCAAATCGCGCCTCGAGCGCGTTACGAATCTGCCGCTCGACATCCATCGAGACGCAAATGCCGCCCGCGCCGGCCAATTGTTCGATGCGGGAAGCGATGTTCACCCCGTCGCCGTAGACGTCGCCGTCGCGATGAACCACATCGCCGATGTGAATGCCAATCTTGAGTTCGATGCGCCGGTTGGAAGTGACGTCGTGATTCCGTTTGGCCAGGGTGCGCTGGATCTCTATCGCGCATTGCGCCGCTTCTAACGCACTCCCGAATTCGACCAGGAAAGCGTCGCCGATGGTTTTGATTTCGGTGCCATGAAACTGCGGAAAGATTTCGCGCAACAACCGGCGATGTTCCTCCAATAGCTCGAGAGCGACTTTGTCATCGCGTTGGGCGAGCGCGCTGTAGCCCACCATGTCGGTAAACATAATGGCGGCGAGCTTGCGCTCTTCAGTCGGCATCACCCTTTTTAATGATTATCTCAGTAAATGACAATGCCCGACGTGAGCCGCCGGCGCGTCAGGAAAGCTGCGACGTGACCAGACACGAAAGTCAAAACAGTTGAGAGTTGAGTGTTAGTAGTTGAGAGATTGGAGCGGAAATATGTCCAGCAGTTACGAATTCGTGCAGCTTGATGTTTTCACGCGGACACCCCTGACGGGCAATCCGCTGGCGATTTTCACCGATGCGCGAGGTTTGAGCGATCAGCAAATGCAGGCCCTCGCGCGGGAGATGAATCTCTCTGAAACAACCTTCATCCTGCCTCGTGAGCCACAAGTTGAAGCACAGGAGGGGAAGCGGGTCCGCATATTTACAGTGACAGAAGAGTTGCCGTTTGCCGGACATCCGACGCTGGGCACAGCGCTGTATCTACACAGTACGGCAGCTTCTGGCACGGATGAGATCGTCCTTGACCTGAATGTGGGGAAAATTGGTGTCCGATTCAGCACTGACTCAAATCACAGAAGCAATCGCGTCGCCGGCGATGTTTTTGGCGAGATGCGTCAGCGCGATCCAGAATTTGGCCCCACGTTGCCGCCAGACCAAGTCGCCAGTGCCCTCGGGAGTGAGGAAATCGCAGCAGAATGGCCAAGCCAAATCGTGTCGACAGGATTGCCTTTTGCCATTGTGCCGATTCGCGATTCGAAGAGTTTGGCAAACTTGAAGCCTGATCTTGCCAGAGTCGGCGCTCTGCTGGAAGGAACCGGCGCCCACTTTTGCTACTTTATTTCTCCGGAACGCCAGAGCCGGCTTGAAGTGCGCGCCCGCATGTTTTTTTATGGCGGAGAAGATCCGGCTACTGGATCAGCTGCTGGTTGTGCCATTAGTTGGATGGTGCAACATGGCGTAGCAAAATCTGATGAGCAGGTTCTCATCTACCAAGGCGTCGAAGCCCGACGACCCAGTGAAATCTTTGTGCGCGCGACACGCGACGGTGAGAAGGTCACCAACATTCGAGTCGGCGGATACGCGGTGGAAGTGCTGCGCGGAACTGTAAGTTTGGAAAAGTGACAAGTGAGTCGGAGGTGCGAGCCGCACCGGCATTAGACTGGTATTGGCGACGAGTGACGGGAGAAGCTGAAGAAAATCGGAACGTTTTCTTCGTTACCTTCTGTTAGAATTCAGGGGAGGTGGGCCAGGAAATCGTCGACGATTTTCCACGTTTGCTCTGGCTGCTCCAGCCACGGCATGTGCCCACATTTGTCGATGAACGCCAGCGTCGAATTCTTGATCAGCGAGTGCCCTTCACAAATGTTCGCTTCTCCGGCCAGATCTTGCCGCCCTTGAAGAAGAAGCACCGGAGCCAGGATGGTTTTGAGTTTCGGCCGGATGTCATACTTCCCCTCAGCCGTCAGAAACGCTGGAGGAACGCGGAAATTGTAATCCTTGGGATTGAGTTCCATTGCCATCTGCAAAGCCTTCTTTCGATCATAGAAGTAAGCCGAGGCCGCTGCACGGAGACGTTCAAATGCGGCGCGGTCGGAGTCAGCTGCCTCTCGAGACGGCTCTCGCCAAAAGTCGCGGACTTCGATTTCACACGGCGAGAGTCGCGTACTTTGATTGTCAGAGAACACACCGAGGTATTCCGACGTGATTGGACCAGAACCAAGCGTGATTACTGCGCGTACGGCATCGGAGTATGTGCCTGCATAAGCAAGGCCCAGGATCATTCCCCACGAGTTTCCGACCACGATAAATTTCTCAGTGTGCAGTTGCTTGCGGAGGGCTTCGATGTCTTCCATGTAGGCGTTCAGATTGATCGTGGACGAGTCATACCGTGGCAGCTTCGATCTGCCAGTTCCGCGTTGTTCCCACATAATGCATCGGTATTTTTTTCCGAGCTCGTCAGCAACACCTTGCATGGAGTGGATGTCTTCACCCGGTCCGCCACTTAAGACGAGCACATAATCGCCAATCATCGGACCGACGACCCTGTAGAACAGATCGATCCCATCCCGAGTGACCTTGCCGTCGACGAAATTCTGCTGCGTCGCATCGACATCCGCCCAGACTGTGCCGGACAAATTGAGCAGACACGCCGTTACAATCGCGGCGATGTGCGATCTAAATCTTAGTTTACCGGCCATACCAACTATTCCAAACACAACGGTCTGTTTCATAACTACCTCCGATCTCGTTTGGATTTCGCTGTCGAGCCTTTGTGTATCCGGCGTCGACGCTCGGCAGCTGCAGGTGCTCGCGGTTGCTGGAACACGGTTTCGAACACGATAGTTTTAAACCGCTCAAGGGCTGCGGGACTCCGTTCCACTTTCATTCGCAGAATGGCGCCTTCCCAGGACGCCAACAGGAATTCAGCCAGTTCTGTGGCGTCAAAGTGTGAATCAACTTCGCTAGCAGACTGAGCTGCGGCGATGCACGATGCAAACAGTGTTCGCCACTCTCGAAAGATTGAATCGAGCCGTTTGCGTAAAAGTCTGCTGTGAGAACTGACTTGAAGGCTGAAGTCACCGATCAGGCAACCGAGCATCCACCGATCGCGCCCCAGCTTGTCCGTAATGACGTCGAGGTACCGCTTCAGCCGTTGGCGCGGTGTGAGAGTCTCATCGTTTAGAGTTTCGTTCACCAATCTTTTCAAGTAGTCGAAGTACTGGTCGAGCACTTCCACAGCGAAAGCCTCTTTCGAACGAAAATGGTTGGTGAACGAACCTTGAGGGGCGCCGGCCGCGGCGCAAATATCGCGCACGCTCGCTGCGTGATAACCGTACCGAAACAGGACGGGCAGCCCAGCTCGCAAAATTTGGTCACGTAAAGAACGTCTGGCCATTCTCGAGATAATACGTACGTGCGTATTGAACCGTCAACCCTATTCTGCTGCCAAGGCTGAGGTAGAGCTCAATTTCACCAGTCACCGGATTGATTGACACTCAATCAGCCGGCGATATGGTCGGCGACGTGCCGGAGCAAAAGGAGACGCGTCGCGCCAGCCGATATGACGCAGTCATTGCGACCTTTGTTGGATTCCTGGCTCTGTGTGTTTCTGGTTACACCGCTTACATGCAGCGCCAGCAGGTGCGCGCAGCGGTCTGGCCCATCCTCGAATTCGACAGCGGCAATGGGCCTATTCATTTTAGCCTCGCCAACAAAGGCGTCGGACCAGCGATCATTAAGCATGTGATCCTGAAGGTGGATGATCAACCCGTGAAGAATTGGGCCGAGGTGCTCGAAAAAATTCTTGGGCCCGGATATCATCCGGGTGAGGAGAGCGACATGAGCGGTCGTGTGTTCTCGGCGGGTGAATCGACGAACGTTTTCACTCCGCACGATGGGGCGAACAATCCGATCCCTTTCGACAAATCCAATCCACTTTGGGCAAAATTGAATACAGATCGCAGCCGCGTCACGGTCGAGATCTGTTATTGCTCGACGCTCGGCGAATGCTGGATCTTGCGCGGTGGCGGTACGACATTGAGTACCACAACCTCGACACGTCGCTGTCCGACTCGGTCGGCGATTACATTCCAGCAGTAGTTAACAGACGTTGATAGTTGATGCTTGAGAGCTGAGAGCAGACACGCAGCAACCATGCACCGATAACAAACAAAAGGAGCAGTCATCATGGACATGAAACTCGAAGTCATCATCATTCCCGTTTCCGACGTCGATCGCGCCAAAGCGTTCTACGAGAAACTGGGTTTCCGGTTAGATATCGACTATGCCGCTAATGACGACTTCCGGGTTCTACAATTTACGCCTGCCGGTTCAGAGGCATCGATTATCTTCGGCAAGGGAATCACGTCGGCCAAGCGTGGCTCGGCGGACAGCCTGGTTCTCGCCGTGGACGATATCGACGTCGCCCGCGACGACTTGATTGCCCGCGGTGTCGACGTAAGGGAGGTCTTCCACTACGTTGGTGGTCCCTTCAATAACGCGGTGAAGAACCCACGCGTCGCCGGCCGCGACCCGCAAGGTCGTTCCTATTACTCGTTTGCCTCGTTCGAAGATCCGGACGGGAACGGCTGGCTACTCCAGGAAATCACGTCGCGGCTTCCCGGTCGGATCGACGCCGCAGCAACGAGGTTCGGTTCGGCGAGCGATCTCGCGAGCGCGCTTCGGCGTGCGGAGGCCGCTCACGGCGAGCACGAGAAACGCACCGGCCAGAGAGACGCCAACTGGCCGGATTGGTACGCCAAGTACATGGTCGCAGAGCAAGCCGGCACGGAGCTGCCGCAATGAGCGGAGAAGTTGAGAGTTGATTGTCGAGGGTTGAGAGAAGGGGATGGAAATAAAACGAGGTGGTTCTCAAGCGTCCACGAAAGGACCAGCTGATTGGTTCACCGGCACAGTTCGCATTGATCCGTTATTCCAAGCACCCGATCCGGCACGCGTGGCCTGTGCGAACGTCACGTTTGAGCCGGGTGCTCGCACCGCCTGGCATACACATCCACTCGGGCAGACGTTGATTGTCACGTCCGGTCTTGGTTGGGCGCAGCGCTGGGACGGACCAACCGAGGAAATCCGGCCAGGTGACGTTGTCTGGTTTGCGCCTAACGAGAAGCATTGGCACGGCGCCACGCCGACGACCGCAATGACGCATATCGCCATTCAGGAGGCGCTGGACGGCAAGCCAGTGGAGTGGATGGAAAAGGTCAGCGACGAACAATATGGCGCCTAACGAGTCAGGAATGCGACTTCAATTATCGAGAAGGTTGGTTAACCGCGCTGTGCGTCACGGCGCAGCGCGTCATGAGATCTCGCCCCAAGCTACGCGACGGCGTCCATAGACCGTCGCTGCAGATGCTTGTTTCCGGATTCGGTTTTCAACAGGAAAGCTTTGGTCTCCAGACCGCCGGCGAACCCGGTTAGCTTGCCGTTGGCACCGATCACCCGATGGCAGGGGACGATGATGGAGATTGGATTTCTTCCGTTGGCCGCTCCGACTGCTCGCACCGCTTTTGGACGCCCGATTTGTCTTGCGATCTCCCCGTAGCTGCGAGTCTCGCCGAAAGGGATGGCCGCCAGCGCGCGCCACACTTGCTTTTGAAATTCGGTTCCGGCGAAATCGAATTTTAGGGAAAATTTCTTGAGTTTGCCTGCGAAGTAATGGTTCAGCTGGCGTTCCGCCTCGAGGAGCACCGGATGATTTTTGTCTTCCATCAACGTTGCGAGGCGGACTCGTTTCGGATCGTCGTTTTCCCACAGGATAGCGGCTAATCCGCGCCCGCTCGCTACCAATTTCAGCCGGCCGACGGGAGACTTCATGGTTTTGTATGAATAAGTCTTGTGCTTGTCTTTTATCGTTTTCATCTCTTTAAGATGAGGCGTTTTTCGAACCACGCTGGCCGTTTTCGGACATCAAACTTAAAATAACCTCATGTCCGAAAATGGCCGGTATCCGGGCCGATCATGGTTTAGAGTAAGGTATGATCAACAGTCACGCTGCCTACAGCGCTCTGACCTCTCGCGATCCTCGCTTCGACGGGATCTTTTTCGTCGGCGTCACCTCCACCGGAGTTTACTGCCGGCCAATCTGTCCAGTGAAAACACCGCTGCAGAGAAATTGCCGTTTCTTCGAAAGCGCGTTCGCCGCGGAGAAAGCATTGTTCCGTCCGTGCCTGCGGTGCCGGCCTGAACTGGCGCCGGGCCAAGCGCCGATCGATAACTCGAATCGCGTCGCTCATCTCATTACGCGTCGCATCGATGAAGGACTGATCGACGAGGGCGCCGGGCTGGAAGAAATCGCGGCGGAGTTTGGAATCAGCTCGCGTCAGTTGCGGCGCATTGTGCAGAAAGAACTTGGGGTGTCGCCAATCGAACTGATGCAGACGCGGCGTTTGCTTCTGGCGAAACAGTTACTCACCGAAACAAAATTGCCCATCACTGAAATCGCGTTCGCGAGTGGCTTCTCCAGCCTGCGCCGTTTCAACGACGCTTTCGGCACGCATTATCGCATGCCGCCGAGTCATCTACGCAAGCGCGCGGCCGAGCACCACGAAGCGATCGACGCAGGCCGCACCTCGACTTTGCAACTGAGTTACCGGCCGCCGTACGATTGGCAGGAAATCCTGAAATTCCTCGGTGCTCGCATGATTCGAGATGTGGAATTCGTGACCGCAGACAGCTATGCGCGCACGGTTCAGTTAGGCAAACGCACCGGCTGGATCAAGGTCACGCACGCGCCGGAAAAACGCGGGCTCGTGGTCGAGTTCACGCACGCGCTTGCGCCGGTCCTGCCGGCGTTGTTAGGCAGGCTACGCAACTTGTTCGACCTCACGGCGCGGCCGGATCTGATCGCGGCGCATTTGATGAAAGATAAGTTTTTGAAAAAAAGCGTGACGAAGAATCCGGGCCTGCGCGTGCCCGGCGCGTTTGACGGTTTCGAAATGGCCATCCGCGCGATTCTTGGACAGCAAATCACAGTGAAAGCTGCGACGACGATCGCGGGCCGTTTCGCTGAAGCGTTTGGTGAGAAAATACGGACGCCGTTTCCTGAGCTCACACGACTCTCGCCGCTCGCCGCGCGCATTGCCAAAGCCAGCGTAGGCGACATCGCGAGGCTCGGAATCGTAGGGACGCGCGCGGCGAGTATCCTTGCTTTAGCGCGGGCATTCCAAGCCGGCTCGTTAAAACTCGACGCCGGAGCCAGTCCCGAAGCCGACATCGCGCAGCTAACCGCGCTGCCAGGCATCGGCCAATGGACGGCGCATTACATCGCCATGCGCGCTTCGCGTTGGCCGGATGCTTTTCCGAAGGAAGATATTGCGGTACGCAACAGCCTTGGCCGAGTGAGTACGAAACAAGCGGAACAAATTTCCCAAGCCTGGCGTCCATGGCGTAGCTACGCCGTGATGCATCTGTGGAAGAATCTGCGAAACCATAGCCGAATCATGAGTCAGCGCCGAATCGCATCTAATCGATAAATCAAGAAAAAAGTCTTATGAAAAGAGAAATCATTCGTGTCGAACCTTTGCCGAACGTCGCAAGGCGATGCTGATCGATCTGGTTATCTTCGAAGTCGGCCTATGATGGGAGGGATCTTCGCGATTACTGTGGCTGCGCGTAGAGAGTCCGACTGAGGCGACGACCGAAGAGCACGACAAGAAGACCGCCGCCGGCGGCGATGGCCGCGTGCATGGCCCAAAACTGTACGGGCGTCATCTTTTCGTAGAAGCCGCCGATCCAGCCAATCAGGTTGTTCGAAATGAACAGACTCATGAAGGTGAGTCCCATCAATGTTGCATTCACCTTGGCCGGCGCGGCGCGCGAAACCAAGGCGAGAAGGACGGGCCAGTAGTAAAGGAAGGAGATTCCCAATAAAGCGCTATAGAGGAATGGCCAGATCGGATGAACAGGCGCATCACGCGAAACAAGAATTGCGACGACCAAGATCAGATTGCTTGCGGCTGTGATCCAGGCACCCATGCCGATCTTTGCCAGGTCGTTAGGCTCGCGACGCCGTAATGCCTGGCGGCGCCAGATGCAGAGCACCAGCGGCACGCACAGGACGCTTGAAACCGAGTTGATCGATTGGAACCAAGGCACCGGGATTCGGAAGCCGCCAACATCAAGCGCGACATGCTGTTGAATCCAGACCGGATTCACGTTGAAGACCTGATAGAACGCCGTCGACTGAAAGATTGTAATGATCATTACGGCGATGAGCGCGTAAACGATGCGCTTCTCGACGGCCGTGAGTCGAGTCCCTTCGAACTCCCGTCGCTCCACTCGCGCAGGCAGGTAGCGGTATCCGTACAGATAAGTGGCAAGGCCAAGGAGCATGAAAATCGCGGCGATGCCGAAGCCGTAGTGCCAGCCATAAACCTGTGCGAGCACACCGCAGAGCAAAGGTCCGGCGACTGCTCCGATATTGATTGCGGTACTGAAGATGACGAAACCGCGAGTGCGGCGCGCTTCGTCCTCTGGCGGATAAAGCGCGCCGACCTGCGCCGAAATGTTGCCCTTCAAAAAACCCGAGCCGATGACAAGCAGGAGCAGGGCGAGGAGGAATGATTGATCAAATGTCATCGCGATATGACCGGCACTCATCGAGAGAGCGCCGATCACGACAGCATTCCGCTGTCCGATCCAGCGATCAGCAATCATGCCGCCGAGCAGCGGCGTGAAGTAAACGAAACCGGAGTAAAGTCCGAAAATCTGCGAGGCGAGCGCCTGCGTCGAGAGCGGTCCGACAACTGATTCCAGCGCGGCACGGAATCCGGAAAATCCACTGATATGCTCGACATGTCCCGGCAGCAACAACTGATTTACCATGTAAAGGGCGAGCAGCGCCGTCATTCCGTAATAGGAAAATCGTTCCCATGCTTCGGTGAAGGCGAGGTAGAAAAGCCCTTTGGGATGACCCATGAAGGTTACTTCCTTGGCGCGCGTCAACACGGCTCCACGTGTGGTTATTAGATCGTGCTCGCCTGCCATTTATGCAGAACCCTAACAGAGGCATGCGCGCAGTTGCTAGCGTTGAACAAGGCGCGAGCGGCAACTATTCTTCGTCAATCGTGATGAACGAGCACCGAATCGCTGATGACGTGATGCTTATGTCGTTTCCGTGGCGGACGCTTGGAATCGATTTCAGGCGAAATGTGACATTGCTTCGACTCGCGGACGGCCGAGTCGTAGTTCATTCCACAGCGCCATTCACTGAGCAGGACATTGCAGTAATCAAACGCTTCGGTGAACCAGGCTGGTTAGTGGAAGCAACGTTGATGCACGACACCTTTGCCAAAGAAGGTCGAGCGGCGCTGCCGAATATTACCTATCTCGCTCCGGACGGTTTCGCGAAGGCGACCGAAGTGCCGACGGAATCTTTATTGCCTCCACCTCAAGAGTGGGATGGCGAGATTGATGTCTTCAAGATCGATGGCGTGCGAATGAACGAGCACGCTTTGTTTCATCGGCGGTCGCGCACGCTCGTGATGGCTGACGTGTTTTTTTCCTTTCCAAAGGAGATTTCCGGGTGGCCGCGTTTTTTTTGTGCGGCGTGTCATGCGTATGCCGCGATTATTTGGAATTAGTTCCTTCTATCGTTTATTCGTAATCCGCGACAAGGAAGCGTTTGCCCGTTCCACGAGCGCACTGCTCGCATTAGATTTCGAACGACTCGTGGTGGCTCACTGGCAGCCAGTCGAGACGGACGCGAAACGGGCCGTCGAGCAAGCGCTACGCTAGATAGCGCTTCGATTCTCACCTGAAAGAGGGAATTGGGATTGACTCTGGCGTGGCACTGCAAAATCCCACGCACGCGCATGGACCGCGACTTGATCGTGATCGATAAATTGAGTGAAACGATCGATCCGATTCCTTATAAGGGAGATAACATCAACCATGCATCCAACTACCTACAACGCGAAAGCTTACTCCGCTGCCAGTGAAACATCACCGCTCGCTTCCACCAAGATAGACCGTCGTGAACCGACCGAACGCGATGTGCAAATTGAAATTCTCTTCTGCGGCATCTGCCACTCCGATCTGCATTCTGTCCGGAACGAGTGGAGCGAGTTCATGCCCACTGTGTACCCGATCGTGCCCGGTCATGAGATCGTGGGCCGCGTGACGAAGGTCGGCTCGGCAGTTACAAAGTACAAACCCGGCGATGTCGTCGCGGTCGGCTGTATGGTCGATTCGGATCGTGCCTGTCCGCAGTGCAAAGCTGGCTTTGAACAGTACTGCCCGAACATGATCCTCACGTTCAACTCCCCCGATCAGCATCTCGGAGGCAGAACATACGGCGGCTACTCCGAAAGCATCGTTGTTGATGAACATTTTGTTCTGCGCGTTCCTTCGAATCTTAAACCAGACGCCGCTGCGCCGCTGCTCTGCGCCGGGATCACGACATACTCGCCGATGCGCCACTGGGGCGTTGGCAAGGGCAAGAAAGTCGGGGTGGTCGGTCTCGGCGGACTCGGCCACATGGCCGTAAAATTTGCTCACGCCTTCGGAGCCCACGTCGTCGTTTTCACCACTTCGCCTAACAAGAAGGAAGACGCGCTCCGCCTCGGCGCCGATGAAGTCGTTATCTCCCGCAATGCCGGCGAAATGCAAAAGCACGCAGGCAGCTTCGATTTCATCCTCGACGCTGTCTCAGCCGATCACGACATCAATGCGTATATCAACCTGCTCGGCCGCGATGGTAACCTGACGCTCGTTGGCGCTCCGGCGGAACCGTTGCGCGTTCCTGCATTCAGCCTCATCATGCGACGCCGTAGTCTCGCTGGCTCTGCCATCGGCGGCATCACTGAAACGCAGGAGATGCTCGATTTCTGCGGCGAGCATAACCTCACTGCGGATGTCGAAGTTATCCCGATCCAGAAAGTCAACGAAGCTTACGAGAGATTGCTGAAGTCCGATGTGAAGTACCGTTTCTCCATCGACATGGCGTCTCTTAAGTCAGAGTGAGCAGAAAAGTTGATCGTTGATTCGCCTTCGTGCGAAGCTCCGGCGCGACAGGTAGTTTGTAGTTGAGAGCAGCGCTCAGAGCAGAGAAGTTGGAGATTCCGAAGATGCAGAAACGCAAATTAGGAAAGAGTAATCTGGAAGTGTCAGCCATCGGGCTGGGCTGTATGGGAATGAGCTTTGGCTACGGTCCGCCGAAGGACAAGAATGAGATGATCGCGCTGATTCGGGCGGCCGTCGACCGCGGTGTCACGTTCTTCGATACCGCTGAAGTGTACGGCCCCTTCATCAACGAAGAACTCGTGGGCGAGGCCCTCGCTCCTGTCCGTGAAAAAGTAGTGATCGCCACGAAGTTCGGATTCAAATTTGGTCCCAAAGGTGAGCAGATCGGGCTCGATAGCCGACCCGAGCATATCAAGCAAGTTGCTGAAGCTTCGATGAAACGACTAAGGACCGATGTGATCGATCTGTTCTACCAACATCGTGTTGATCCCAACGTGCCAATCGAAGACGTGGCGGGCGCGGTGAAAGACCTGGTACACGAAGGGAAGGTAAAGCACTTCGGTCTTTCCGAAGCGGGAGTGCAAACAATCCGTCGCGCACACGCAGCCCAACCGGTCACAGCGCTCCAAAGCGAATACTCATTGTGGTGGAGAAAACCCGAGGAGGAAGTGTTACCGACGCTCGAAGAACTCGGGATCGGTTTCGTTCCATTTAGCCCTCTCGGCAGAGGTTTTCTTACGGGCAAGATGAACGACAACACTTCGTTCGACAGTTCGGACTTACGCAGTACGCTTCCGCGTTTTACGCCGGAGGCTCGCAAAGCGAATCAGGCGTTGGTTGATCTGCTCGGAGAAATCGCAACGCGCAAGAAGGCGACATCTGCTCAGATCGCGCTCGCCTGGTTGCTCGGTCAAAAGCCATGGATTGCTCCAATTCCTGGCACCACGAAGCTGAAGCGCCTGGAGGAAAATATCGGAGCGGCTGAAATCGAACTTACGGCGAACGATCTTCGCGAAATCGAAAACGCCGCATCAAAGATCAAGGTGCAAGGTGCTCGATACCCGGAAAAGCTCGAGCAAATGACTGGGCGGTAGACAAAGTGATGAGTGATGAGTGATGAGTGACCAGAAGGGTTGAGAGCTGAAGACAGCCCAGTCGTCCGGAAGGAGAGAAAGTGCCCGCAATTTTCGATCGTGTCCTCACAGTAAATCTCATCTTGAACACCGCGATTTTCTATGTTGCGGCTCGGCTGTATTTGCTGCCCTTGGTTCCGCGCGTTCGACCGCAAGGCATTCTTGTTCCCATCCTCCTTTTGCATTCAATGCGACATCTTGGCCTGATGTTCCTGACTCGCGGCGCCACTTTTCCGGGAATGCCGCCACAGTTTGCCTATCCGGCCGCATTTGGCGATCTGATAACTGCCGTCCTTGCGTTCGCAGCAATTCCACTCGTGTTGCGCGGCAGTACTCTCGCCAAGCCGGCGGTGTGGAGTTTCAATATTTTCGGAACTCTCGATCTGCTTGCAGCGATCACCTTCGCCACGATTTACAATGCGCCAGTCGCAATGGGACCAGCCTATTGGATTCCAGCCTTTTGGGTTCCACTATTGTTGGTCACGCATTATGTGACTTTTGTTCTTCTTCGTCGTCGTTGGTAGCTTTGAGTCGCTGCGACCGTTTCTGATCGCAGGTAGCGTCACACGTGGTGTGTCTGTCGACCAGAACCTATCTCGCAAATCGAAACGGCCTGAGGGCAGGCCATCTCCAGCGTTCCGATGGAGTCGGGCCGCCCTCGGCCCGCAAGCAACCGCGCCAAAGTATTTACGAGATGGCTTCTAACGCGTGTTCCAGAATGTCAGCGACCTTTTCAATCGTGTTCCAACTGCGCGTAGTGGCTGGGACACCGAGGAGCTTCTCGATTTTACCGAGGTAACTGATCGCCTTCATCCGACGCCGAGCGAGACCAGACGTTTCAGTGCAGCATCGGCATCGGAGACGCCCCAGTAGACGACTACGCCGCACGAACCCGCGGACGAGGATGGATCGGGATCCAGACCGAGCTCGTAGCCGCCAACGTTGAAGCCAACGTAAAACGGTTGGTCGAAGTAAGGCTGAATCGCCAGGATCTTTGAATGCCACGACTTTCCCTTGGCCAGGTCAGGAGCGTGATAGATGGCCGTGCGAAGGCCCAGAAAGCTTGGGTTGGCAGGCGACGGTTTCACTTGGTTTCAGTTTGACCGCTGGAGGATATAGAAAACATAACCGTAGCTGTCTTCTGAAATTTTAAACGTCTCGATTTCCTTCAGAGTCTCGACGGCAAAATCCCTGACATCGACATTCGAATGATTCACGAGCGATTTCGCGCGCGGTTCGAGAACGTCATAATAATCTTTCACCCATGCTTCTTTGGGAAGCGTGTAGGTGTTGAATATTTTGTAACCCGCTTCTTCTGCTATCGCGATGTTTTGCGGAACAGATTGCATGTCTTGATATTCTGATCGGAAGAATTCCGTCACTGCGTTCGGAATTTGCTCGCGGAGCCAGCACAATTCGGTTACCACCGCGAAACCATTCGGCTTGATCGCTTTTGCCCAGGTGCTAAGCGCGTTGGCGAAGCCGATGTTGTAGGCTGCGCCTTCTGCCCAAAGCAGATCGATTTTTGGAAAGACACTGGGAATGTCTTTCATGTCCATACAGTGGGTGCGTACCAGATGAGCCAGACCTTTTTCTTTGGCGCGTCGCTTCAGGCGACTTAGGAATGGTTGATACGAATCGACTGCCTGAATTGGTGTCACAAGCTCGCTCGCCAGCACGAACGTTTGACGTCCCGCGCCACAGCCCGCGTCAACAACGACTTCAAACCGGTGTCGCGGCAGAGACTGCAAAACATAAAGACTAAGGCTGTCGTCTCCTGGACTAAGCTTGTCCATATCTGCGAACAACAGGTCAACCGGATTCGGAGTTTTCATCCTACGAGGACGAATTATTGCGCTTTCGCTCTAGCGTCGAGGATCTGCGGCAGCAACGTGTCGCGCACGTAATGCCAATACGGAACAATCTCAAGTGCGGCGCGCGCATTGCGTTCCGCTGCCTCAAAATCGGGCATCCTCTTATTTGCAAACGAATAGGCTAGACTCATCATCAGTTCCGGCTTGCCCCATGACGGTTCAAGCGGGTCATCGCTCGTTTTGATTTTCGAACAGACTTCTAATCCCCGCAGATAATTTTCGATCGCCTTGTCCTGGCCACCGCCGTGCTCGGGAGGAGTGCTCCATAGAATCGGGCCGCGCACCCAAATCAGGCGTGGATTATCGGGCGCCATATCAGTGGCTTCCTTGAGCAGCGGCATGATCTGGCCAACTAATTCTTTCGCGCGCGCCTGGTCTTCCCGGTTCATGAACGCGAGGTAGCCCAAACACGAAAGCGTCCCTACTTTGGCATCGAGAAATGTGGGATCCTTGTCCATCGCGATCTTGAATTCGTCGAGCGCCGTGTTGAGGTGTTGCTCCAGCTCCTTTGGATCGACGGAATCGTTGAAGCCGTTGATGGCCCGCCTCCATTGAGCAAAGCCGCGCCAGTACCGGATTCGCGACACGAGTTCATTGTCTTCCAGAAAAGGCTTTAGATCATCGTAGCCCTTTTGCATCGCGGCTTGGTCGCCCGCGTAGTCCGCGTGTTGAATCTGCGCAACAATCCGGGAGACTTGTTCCCGGTCATTTGCCGAAATTGTGGGAGTAACAGAAAGCGAAACGAAAGTGGCAATTAAAGCGGTGGCGACCGCGCGATTCTTGTTGGGACACGTATTGATGTTTTTCATAGATAGCCTTCGTGTTTGTGAACGAAGAGTACGGCCACAGCTCGATTTACCCACAGAAATGTCGCGAGTGGTCGCGGAAGAGTCGCGAAAATGTGGAATCAGGGCGCGACCGACGCGCAACTAAAGTGGTTTGCCCAGAAGCTCGAACAATTTGTCCTTGTAGCTTCGGCTAAGCGTAAGCTTTGTTCCGTCTTCCAAGAGTATGGAGTGCTCTCCGCTAAACAGCGGTTGCAATTCTTTAATCCGTTCGACGTTGACAATAGCCGAGCGATGGATCCGGCTGAATTTTCTTGGATCGAGTTGTGCCTCCATCGCGTTTAACGTTTGTCGCACCATCGGACTGACTTTGCCCGTATGCAGGTGCACATATTTATCGTCCGCTTCTATCCAATTAATCTCGTCAGTACTCAGGAAAGTGATGCGCCCGCCCGTCTTGATCACAAGGCGCTCCAGGTATTGCGGCTTGTTCTTGATACTCTCCAGTAGTGCGCTCATCTGGAGACGTCCGTCTTTCTGACGCCGGGAACGGAACCGCTCTTTCGCATGCTGAATCGCGTCCTTGAATCGCGCCTGGTCGAAAGGCTTTAAGAGATAGTCGAGCGCGTGAAGCTCGAATGCTCGAATGGCATATTCTTCGTAGGCTGTGGTAAAGATTATCTCTGGCAATTGATCGACTCCGATCGATTCGAGGACAGCGAACCCGTCCATCTCCGGCATCTGCACATCGAGGAAGACAACGTCGGGGTTCTGTTTCCTGATCATCGCGACGGCGTCTTTGCCATTACTGCATTCGCCGACAATTTCGACATCGTGATTATCCTTTAACATTCGACGGATAAATTTCCGCGCGAGCGCTTCGTCGTCAGCGATCAAAGCTCTAATCGGCGCATTCTTCATGTCTCTTGTTGCTCCATTGAAAAATCTGCCTCTCGCTGGAACGGGATTTCCATCACGACGGTTAGTCCTCCGTCTTTGCTGTTCATAAGTTCAAAACGAAAATCAGATCCGTAGATTTGATTGAGCCGCGCGCGCACGTTGCTCAAACCTACCCCCTGTTTCTCGATCAAGTCGCCGTTCGAGACTATCCCTGGCCCGTTATCTTTTACTTCAAGCCGGAGCGAGCCGTTCAGGCACTTTGCTTCAATGTGGATACGACCTGGCGTTGCGCGAGGGGCGATCGCATATTGGATCGCATTCTCGACCACGGGTTGCAGAATAAGATGAGGGACGGCCGCAGAGAGCGTCGTCGGTTCGATTTCAAACGCGACGGTCAGTCGATCTCCAAAGCGCACCTGTTCTATTTCCAAATAAGTGCGAAGGAATTCGATTTCTTCTTTAAGGGTGACCAACTGCTGTTCGGAATTCTCGAGAGTTAGTCGGAGGAAGTCGCCGAGCCGCGCAATCATGCTGTTTGCTTTTGATGGGTCTTCCAAAACGAGTGATGAGATCGAGTGCAGCGTGTTAAAAAGGAAATGCGGATGAAGTTGCATTTTCAGGGCTCTGAGCTGCGCCTGGGCGAGTTGGGTTTTGAGAGATGATTGCGCCAACTCGCTCGCCCGAAAGTTTTGATAATACAGCAGCGCATGGACCGCGATTACGATCAGCGAAGCGATAATCAAATCGATATAGAATCCGAACCCGAAATAGGCGCGGTAACAGTCGATGAGTGCGGGGAACTGTCGCCTCAGGCGGGGAGTGATGAACCAAAGGACGGCAAGGTGAATAATTTGATGAATGCCGGCGAATGAAACTAGCGCCGGAAAATGAAGAAACAGGTTACGAAGATTGAGAGGACGGAGTTCGATTGGAAAGCGGCGGCTGAAACGAAAAATGAGCGGGGAAAGGATCGCCCAAAGATAGAATTGGACCAGATTCAGCCTGAGCGCAGAGACGAAATCGAATTCTTTATTATTTTCACCAACCGCAGCCGCATACGAAACCGCCGCGAAGATAACGCTCACCAGCGTACAACCGCCGAAAACAAATGCCGCTCTGCGCCAGTTTGTTTTGAGGTAGCCCATGACGACTCACCCAGATTATATCAACGCGGCATTTAAAGGAGGATCCTTCTAAAAAAATGTCGTGAGTGGTCGCGAAAACGGCGCGAACTCACCGGATCAAGGCCCGATTAGCACTCGACTAAAGCGGTGTTCCCAGAAACTGGAACAATTTGTCCTTATAGTTTCGGCTGAGTGTCAGGCGCGTGCCAGCTCTGCAGCTCGGCACCGCTGCTCCGCAACGGACGCATCTAAACTATGCTGATGACGATAAAATTTTTTCAGTTTTGCCTGAGTGAGTTGAACCTGCCGCGACAGACGGCGGCGTCATGAGACGCGCAGACCGATGAGCGAATGTGATCAAGAAACGAATCAACCCGCGCGACTGAACTCCGGTATGGAAGTCACCGGTTCTGGTCAGAAAATTGCCGGCTCAAAAGCTTCAAAGGTGAGAGCGTCGGCAAACGGGCTGATCTCAAGCAATGACACGCATCTGGATAGATCTTAACAGAACACGGGTGCCAAACGCAAGAGGACCAGCGGAAAAGCTGAAAGGCCGAAAAACTGAAATGCTCAGTCGCGAAGAATTTTCGCGACTTTTTCGATCGTGTTCCAGCTGCGTGTGGTGGCGGGCACACCCAGAAGTTTCTCGATCTTGCCGAGGTAGCTGATCGCCTTCATCTGTCGGCGATAGAGACCCAGGACGAATCTGTCTTGGACCGCAATTATTTTCAGCAGCCAGTCCTCATCTGAGGGGAGGCTGAGAGGAAGCGCAGGCCGCGCAGGAAGTCGTTTCGCTAATACATTCACAAACCGAGTTATGTTGGGACCAGATGGTTGTCGTGCGAATGGATTTTTTGATGTGAGCCTAATGATGTCGCGTGCGGGACAAATCATGATCTCGCATTTGAATGGCAACTTTCGGGCGAACGCAGCGCGTAGAGTCGATTCACTCACATCTTCGCGCACCACGAACGTGCCCACCGCGCCGATATTCACGACACCAAACTTCGCCAGCTGCTTGGCGATGGCAGCCGGTTGACATCGATTCGCCCCACCGACGTTCACCGCACGAAGAAATACCACCCAGTGCATGCGAGCCATCTATTATAGGAGCAAGAAGCGTGGAGCAACAAGCGAGGACTCTGAAGGAAGTTGAGCGTCGATAGTTGGGAGTTAGACACAGGCACGTTCGACGCTAACCGATCGGGCGGTACGGTGCCGGCATTTACTGTGCGCGTAGGGCGATAATGGGGTCGACCTTCGTTGCGCGCAGTGCCGGAAGGTAGCTGGCGAGGATTGCGACGGCGAGCAACACCAGTGAGATGCCAAAAAAAGTGACTGGATCTGTCGCACTGATACCGAACAGCAAACTTTGTAGTACTCGCGTCAGAAGAAATGCTGCCGCCAACCCAAGCATCATACCTATGCTCACTAGTTTGAGTCCTTGGTTGACTATCATTTTCAATACGTCGGTCCGTCGTGCACCGAGCGCCATGCGAATGCCTATCTCGTGAATGCGTTGCGCGACTGAGTAACTCATCACCCCGTAAATTCCCACGGCCGCGAGAATCAATGCCAGAGCGGCAAAGATACCTAACAAGAGCATGCTGAACCGCTGCCTGGCGATCGCCTCTGACACGATATGGTCCATCGTGTCGACGTTAGCGACCGGTTGATCCTTGTCCACGGCCCATATCGCATCGCGAGTTGAGGTGGCGAGGCTCATCGGTTCAACGCTTGTGCGCACAATCAGTGCATTCGCTGCCAAGTCCTTCAGCTGCCGATAAGTGAAATACATTTGCATCTTGGGCTGCGCAATGAAGTCGTTTTGCCGGACATCTTTTACAACGCCAATCACCTCTCGCCAGGGTACGTCCGAAGTCGTCGCACCAGGCTTCAGACGTTTGCCAATGGGGTCCTTTCCCGGCCAGTAGTGCTGAGCGGTTTTCTCGCTAATCACCACCACGTTTTTGGAATCCGCCTTATCCTGATCGGTGAAGTCGCGGCCGCGAATCATTGGAATTCCCATAGTGCTGAAGTAGCCTGGCCCAATTGCGCGGTAGATTACATCGGGCCACTGGCCCGGCGGCGGATCGGGAATGCCTTCGACGGCAATACTCATCGAATCCCCGTTGTAAGTGAACGGCAAGTTGCCGGCGACAGCTACTGATTGAACGCCGGGCAGGGCGCGGATGCGAAACAACACCTCATCGAAAAACACTGAGCGCCGTTCCCCGTCCGGATACCTCAGCTCCGACAGGTCTACTTTCATAGTCAGGAGATGATCGGCGCGAAACCCGGGATCGAGATTTCGCAAGTGCAGAAAACTGTTGATGAGCAATCCCGCGCCAATGAGAAGGATGAAGGAGACTGCGATTTCGCCGACGACAAGCAAATCACGAAGACGATTTCCTTTTTTGCCGATGGCGGAATCACGGCCGCCTTCTTTCAACGAATCGTTTAGATTGGAGTGGGACGCGTGCATCGCTGGCGCGAGTCCGAATACAATTCCGGTCAACAAGGCGAGCAACGCCGTAAACACGAGCACCTTTCCGTCAATGCTGATCGTCTGTGTCTGCGAAATGGTTACAGGAATGAACGTCTTCAGCACGCGGATTCCTGCCAACGCAAGGAGCAAGCCGAAACCGCCGCCGAGCAACGCCAACAATACGCTTTCGGTTAGAAACTGACGCGTCAGGCGGGAACGGCTCGCGCCGAGCGCAAGTCGCAATGCAATTTCCTTTTCGCGCACCGCGGCGCGAGCCAACAGCAGATTGGCAACATTGGCGCATGCAATGAGAAGCACAAACCCGACGGCTCCAAGCAGGATGAGCAGCGCGGGCTTAATATCGCCGACCACTTCCTCGTGTAGTGGCGTCACGGTCGCGCCGATGCGCGTGTTGTACCGTGGATATTCCTTGGCAAGGCGGGCGGCAATCGTCTCCATCTCAGCTTGAGCCTGCTTAAGAGTGATGCCAGGCTTGATCCGCGCGATCACGTCGAGAAAATGATTACCGCGCTCCGTTGTTTCCTCATTGGTAAACGCGATTGGCACCCATACCTTGTCGTTCCAGTTGCCATAGGCGGGCAAGTGCACCGAGCGCGGCATGACGCCAATCACATTGTAGCTTTCCCCATTCAACGTGATGGCGCGTCCGATGACGTTGGAATCAGAACCGAAGCGGCGTTGCCAGAGTGAGTAGCTCAGGAGAACGACGTGTGTGCCAGGACGGTCGTCATCCGGCACAAATGTGCGTCCCAGCAGTGCCGGAACGCCTAACAAGTCGAAGAGATTTGCCGAGACGCGGCGACCATCGAGGCGATCTGGTTCGCCGACGCCGGTCAGGTTGAAGCTGCGCTCGGACATCGCTGCCATCCCAGTGAAGACGGTGTTCTGTCTTTGCCAGTCGATGAAGTTAGGCGGCGACGGAGTATTTTTCGGAAAACCAAGATGGGTGGCATTTTCCCACACCATCACCAGTTGTTCAGGGTTTTTGAAGGGGAGCGGCCGCAACAGCACGGCATTCACGGCGCTAAAGATTACAGTGTTTGCGCCGATACCGAGCGCGATCGCAACAATAGCAATGCTCGTGAAGGCCGGATTCTTCGCCAGCGTGCGCAGCGCATAGCGCAAATCCTGCCAGAGGTCGGCAAACATGTTGATTTTCTCTTCAGTTCCCAATGTCACGCCGGCCGCCGATACCCGCTGCTCCACATGTTTCAGCTCGCGGCCTAACAAATCAGGCGCGCTGAGCTGCTCTAGGACTTGTTTGCGGGCTTCGTCTTCCGAGGCACCACAGCTGAGCGCCCACTCGTATTCCTCTTCCAGATGCTGCGAAAGCTCTTCAACGATTTCCGCCTCGCGCACTGGAGATAAGCCAAGTTCCGCCAGGCGCGCTCTGATCTCGATCTTGAAATCAGGCATGTTGAATCCCTGTGATCAGGTTGATGGCTTCAACGAACTCACGCCAGCCGGCGCGTTGCTTCGACAGCACGTTCTTACCCGAGCTGGTCAGACGATAATAACGGCGGCGACGTTGGCCGGCCTTTTCAACCCAGCGACCGCGAATCCAGTTCCGTTTCTCAAGTCGATAAAGCAAAGGATACAGGGAAGCGACATTAAATCGGATCGCGCCGCGTGAACGCAGCTCGATTAGCTGCGCAATCTCATATCCGTGCCTGGGCCGACTTTCGAGGAGGGCTAAAATCATCAATTCGGCGCTGCCCTTTTTTAGTTCGCGATCGGGAACTGGCGATGCCATATATTGCAAAGCCATATATGTCGTAACAACGACTGTCAATTGGAATCTCACCCAGCATGTCAAACATTCTACTGGTACGCGATCGCAGCCCAGAGAGTGGACTTCGTCTATGGTCGCGCACCACAAACGTGTCGACCTCACCGTTCGTTGAATCCGGCGGGGGCATCTACTGCATCGAAATGGACAACCACTATGATGAAACTCGAACGTCTTAATCTTACGGTCGTTGTCGGGTTAACTCTTTACGCAGTCGGTTTGGCAGTCCTTTGGCAGAACAAAAACTTCGAGCCTGGCGGAGCGCTCATCGTGCTCTTTCTGTTTGGACTGATCTTTCCAGCACTCGCGTGGCTGGCGACCATCCCCGCCGTTCCGTTGTCGATCTCAATTCGTCCGAGCGGATGCGAGATGCTTGTGCTCGCTGGTTTTATCGTCGGATTGTCGATCTATCTCATCGGCGGTCCGCAATGGATCGACAATCATCTTCCAGAGGCTTGGACCGATTCATCGAAGATCAAACTCTTGGTTACGCTTGCAAAAAAATTGATTGTGTTTGTCGCGATTCCATTTGCGGTCTTTCGCTTTGCATTTAGTTATCGACTCCGCGATTTCGGGATTCAATTCCAAGGCTTACGCGCTCTGGCTGGCAGTCATTTGCCGGTAGTCCTGGTTGTCGGCTCCGCATTGGTCGCTTTTCAGTATTTCGTAGGTAGCGGGGCTGCGCCCGTGCGGCATGGCAACTTCAGCATGCATCAGCTGTTGGTTGGTCTTCCGCTCTGTTTCATTTGGCTGGTGATTGAAGTTGGATTGGTCGAAGAATTTTTCTTTCGCGCGCTCGTGCAATCGCGGCTCGCCGCGTGGTTCAAATCGGAGGTGAGCGGTGTTGTCCTGATGTCCCTTGTTTTTGGATTGGCGCATGCGCCGGGATTCATTTTTCGCCAGGCGGGCAGCGTGGAAGGTCTCGGCGCAAATCCGTCTGCGCTCGACGCGATCGCTTATTCGATCGTAGTGCTCTCGGTCAGCGGGATTTTATTTGGAGTGATGTGGGCGCGGACGAAAAATCTGTTTGCGCTGATGCTGATTCATGCCGCTGCTGATCTTCTGCCGAATTTCGCGAACTTTGTTCAAGTTTGGAGGCTGTAAAGGTGGTATAGCCGAGCCGATTTGGAGGCAACCAACATCCGCGTTGTGACAATTGGCCGCGCCGATAAGCTGGATGATGTCAATGGACGCGAAGAAGATTGCTTTCGCTCTTTTAATAGTTGCCCTGGCGGCCACCGGACTGACGCAGACGCCGGAGCCGGGGAAGAAGAAGGAGATCAAGATTACGTGGCTAGGGCATTCGGCCTTCGAAATCGTCTCACCTAGCGGGACCGATATTATAATCGACCCGTTCCTGACCAAGAATCCCGCGACGCCGACGGAACTCAAGGATCTTGCCCACTATCATCCGGCCTACGTTCTCGTCACCCATTCCCATGGCGATCATCTCGGCGATGCGATCGAGCTGGCGAAAATGAGTAAGGCGAAGCTGGTTTGCGTAGCCATGCTGGAGGCTTTCAAGAAGGGCGAGTTGCCGCGTGAATTGTTTGAAGGAGTGAATGTGGGCGACGTCGTAAAGGCGGGCGACGTGAAAATCCATGTGGTGCCGGCAATGCATAGCAGCGAGCCGAGCGGGAGGCCTGTCGGTTATGTGCTTGAGTTTGCGGATGGCCGCTCGGTTTACCACGAGGGCGATACCTGGATCTTCGGCGACATGGCTCTGATCCAGGAGTTTTATCATCCGAACATCATCCTGATGCCGGTCGGCGCGGTAGCGGATGGTCAGATGCCGCAGATGGCTTGGCTGGCGGTGACGCGTTATTTCAAGCCGGAGGTGGTGATCCCGATGCATTACGGAGCGTTGCCCGGGTCATCGACGGAAGAGGATCTGCGTAAGGTTTTCGGCAAAGATCCGCGCGTGGTGTTTATGAAGCCTGGCGAAACGAAAAGTTTCTAGTTCTGCAGGAAGACAAGCTCGCAAGAAATCGGGGGATAAATCGCCGTATTGGTGCGGCGCTTGTGAAGTAGCGGCATCGAACGCTCTCACCGCCTGCTTCGGAATCATTTTATTGGTTCTGCTAAATGAATCGAAACCTTCAGGCGAGATTCGTTTGAATAAAGCGCGGGCTGGCGTGGATGCCGATTTGGCGCAGCGTCGCGTCGCCGGTGTTAACGAATCGGTGGGGTGTGTTCGCGGGAATGACGACGATGCCGCCGTCGTTCACTTCGTGCGTTTCCTCGCCAACCGTGATGGTGGCGCAGCCTTCGAGCGTGAACGCGACTTCGACGTACGGATGCGTGTGCAATGGCGGACCCTGCCCCGGTTTCGCGGTAACGATGTAGGCCGAGAATGGCGCGCCCTGCTTTTCGCCGGCGAATTCATACGACATTCCGACGAAAGGCAGCTGCTCGAGATTCAGAAAGCTCATGACGGAAGATACCTGAAATGCTTCGTTTGACATGCAACCATTTAGTTGCATAATGTCGCTGATGGATGCAGTCTTTAAAGCGCTTGCTACTGCGAGTCGCAGAAAATTGCTCGATGAATTGCGCAAAGAGAATGGGCAGACGTTGAGCGAGTTATGCGAACACCTCGACATGACGCGGCAGGCGACGACCAAACACTTGGTGTTGCTGGAGAAAGCAAACCTCATCGCCGTCGTGTGGCGCGGGCGCGAGAAGCTGCATTATCTCAATCCAATGCCGTTGCATGAGATCTACGAGCGTTGGATTGGCAAGTACGAACGCCATCGCCTTCGGGCGTTGAGCGATCTGAAAAAAGGTCTCGAACAAACCAAAACCAAATAAAAGTAGCATGATGAAAAAAGACCAATTCGTTTATGTAACGTACATTCGCACGACGTCCGAGAAATTGTGGAAGGCACTCACAGAACCGGACTTCACGAGAAAGTTCTGGTGCAATACAGCTCAGGAATCTGAATGGAAGCCAGGCTCGTCCTGGAAGATTATGGCTCCCGACGGAATGCTAACCGATAGCGGTGAAGTTCTTGAAATCGAACCGCCTCGGCGGCTCGTTTTGAAATGGCGTAATGAATTCAGACCTGAACTAAAAGCGGAAGGCTATTCGCGTCTGACTTACCAACTGGAACCGGAAGGGAAATCGGTCAAGCTCACGGTTATTCACGAAATCGAGAAGGAAGGTTCGAAATTTATCGAAGCAGTCTCGAGTGGATGGCCGCACATTCTTGCGAGCCTCAAAAGCCTTTTGGAAACCGGCGAGTCGTTGGAGGAAACCCGCGAATGGCCGCGTGAAGCGTGTAAGTAGTTAATTCGGAAAAATCCCATCGGGATTGAATCGTCCAGCCCAGCGTGGCCCCGCTTTCGGGGCTACGCTGGGTAATCGGTTATCCATTCATCAACTCTGAAAGAGTTGAATCAACGGGAGGATTGCAGTCAGGATGGCATCATGCCTCAATCGCTCGCTAAAATTCTGGTTCATACCGTCTTTTCAACCAAAGATCGGCACCAGTTTCTCCGCGATGAAGCGTTGCGCGCCGAATTGCATCGTTATCTCGGCGGCATTCTGCAAATCACGATTGCCAACCATTCATCATCGCCGGTGTGGAAGACCATGTTCATCTTCTTTCGACACTCTCGCGCACCTGCGGGGTGGCGGAAATGGTTAAGGAAGTCAAACGCGGGTCGTCCCTATGGCTGAAAACGCAAGGCCCGGGTCTGCGCGACTTCGCATGGCAAAATGGCAATGGGATTTTTTCCATCGGATTTTCACAGATCGAGGGAGTGAGAAACTATGTCGCTGGGCAACAGGAACATCATCGAAAAGTTTCATTTCAAGACGAATTCCGGCAGTTTCTCCGAAGATATCAAATTGAATTCGATGAACGGTATGTTTGGGATTGATGCAACTCCGTCAGAGTTGCTAATACATCTAACCGACTACCCAGCGTAGCCGCTTCGCGTCAACGCTGGGCTGGATGATTGAATCCCGTTGGGATTACCAAATCGGAACACGCGCACTCCGAGGGGTGACCTGTCGCCGTTGCGAGGCATTCAGTCGGAAAATTTTGCCGGAATGTCGAAATGCGTCGCTGCCGGGCGTCATCATAGTGAGGCAAAAGGCATTTCTATGTTTATCATTTATATCATTGTCACGATCGTGACGGTTGCCGCTAACGTCTTTGCGGCTGTCGTCGACTTCCGCCATCCCCAATGGGTGGTCGACAACATCACGAGGTGGGGAGGGTCCCAGTCCTGGCTGTTCACGCTTGGCGCCCTCAAGGCCGCGGGCGCGCCTGGACTCATGATAGGCATCGGCGTTCCTCTAGTCGGCGTTGCAGCTGCGACTGGCCTGGTTCTGTTTTTTCTTGGAGCTATCGTTGTTGTGACACGTGCTCGCTGGTACTCACACCTTCCATGGCCTGCGACGTATCTCTTCCTTGCTGTGGCTTCGCTGGTATTACGGCTCGCCGTGTGATTCAAGGAGTGACGGCTTCCCAGCCGTCATAATTGGTTCGGCGGCTGCCCAAGCCGCCGTTCCTTGTAAGAGGCGGCGCTCGTAGACTGCCGCGAAAAATTTTCGGAAAATGTCGAAATGCGCAGTCACCAAACGTCAGCATTATGAGGCCGCGAAGTATTCCGGCCCGATAACAAAAACGAAATAAGAGGAGAGAAAGCAAAAAATGAAAACCATACAAGCACGAATGAAAAACCCGGCGATGCTGATTCCTGAGGCGATGCAGCCTCTGATGTCTGTCGTGGCGGCGGTGAGAAAGAGTGGTGTGCCCCAGCGCACGCTCGATCTCGTTCACTTGCGCGCCAGCCAAATCAATGGCTGTAGCCTCTGTGTGGATATGGGCTCCCGAGAGCTTAAGAAGGCCGGCGAGACAGACGACCGTCTCTTCGCTGTAGCTGCCTGGCGGGAAGCGCCTTATTTTACCGAGGCCGAGCGCGCCGCGCTGGCGCTTGCCGAAGCGGTCACGCGGCTTAGCGATCGATCCGATCCGGTACCGGAGGAAATATGGAAAGAAGCCATTCTGTATTATGACGAGAAGGCGCTCGCAGCCCTAATCCTCTGTATCGCCACGACCAACTTCTTCAACCGTCTCAACGCCACGACCAAACAGATGGCTGGCGAGCAGTCGTGGAGCGACCGCTAAGGAACAACGAATAAAAACAATAACTGAAACTAACATTATGAAATACGCATTACTCGTTCATCAATCACTGGAACACTTCGATCGCCGCAATGACAAGGCCGCCGTGGCCGCTGGCAGAGCGTACGGTGAGGCGCTGCAGGCAGCGGGCATTTTTATTGGCGGCGCCGGATTAGATTCGCCTAAAAACGCGACCACTGTTTCGATTCGCGACGGAAAACGCCAAGTCCATGACGGTCCTTATGCTGAGACGAAAGAGTTTCTTGCCGGCTTCGGAATCATTGACGTGCCGGATCTGGATGCGGCGTTGGAATGGGCTGCGCGTCATCCTGCTGCCGGTTTCGCCTCGATTGAGGTGCGTCCATTGTTAGGCGATCGGTTCATGGTTGCGCCTGCGAAGGGAGCATGAGCGAATCAGCGACCCATGCAGCAATTGAAACCGTTGCGCGAGATTCATATGGGCGACTTATCGCCTACCTCGCGGCACGATCGGGCGACGTCGCCGGCGCGGAAGACGCGCTCGGCGACGCGTTCATCGCGGCATTGAAGCGGTGGCCAGCGGAAGGCGTTCCGGAAAAACCAGAAGCATGGCTGCTACATGTCGCGCGTAATCGAATGATTGACGCGGCTCGCCGAAAGCAAGTGCGGCAAGAATCTGAGACGTTTCTACAGCAAATCACGGAGGAAGCAGCGAGCGTCGCAGCAACACAAGAATATTTCCCCGACGAACGACTGAAACTTCTTTTCGTCTGCGCGCACCCGGCGATTGATCCCTCCGCTCAGACACCGTTGATGTTGCAAACAGTTCTTAGGGTTGATGCCGCACGAATTGCATCGGCGTTTCTCGTTTCGCCTGCAGCTATGAGCCAGCGGCTCGTTCGCGCGAAAAATAAAATTCGTGACGCCGGGATTCCTTTTCGTGTGCCGGAGCCGCCAGAGCTGGAAGAACGAGTTTCTTTTGTTCTCGATGCCATCTATGCCGCCTACACGACGGGTTGGGAAAGCCTGATGGAAACAGCTTCCACGCATCACGCGCTCGCGTCAGAGGCCATCGCGTTAGGACGAATGTTAACGCAGCTGATGCCGCGCGAACCCGAAGCTCACGGTTTACTTGCGCTGATGTTACACTGTGAAGCGCGACGTGAAGCACGTTACGCGAGCGATGGCGATTTTGTGCCGCTCGATCGGCAAGACACGGCTCTTTGGTCGCAATCGATGATTGACGAAGCCGAGACACATCTGCACTCGGCTGCCGCCTTCAAGCGCATGGGACGCTATCAATTGGAAGCTGCCATTCAATCTGTTCACGCTAATCGAGCGAAAACCGGGCACATCGATTGGAAGGAAATCGCTTTGCTCTACGAGGGCTTGGTGCGAATCGCGCCCAGGATTGGTTCGCTTGTTGGGCGAGCCGTTGCGATTGCGCAAACAGGCGAGCCGGCTGTCGGATTGGCCGCTCTTGACGGCATTCCCTCGGAGCAGACGGCGGATTATCAGCCCTATTGGGCGGCGCGCGGCCATCTGCTTCGCTTGCTGAACCGGAACGATGAAGCGGTCGAAGCGTTCAATCGCGCCGCGAGCCTGACAGACGATCCGGCGTTGCGTGAATACCTTTTGCAACGCTCCACCACCAGTACGTTTGGATGAGAACATTCACATCAAGAAGAGTCCATATATGTGCATCGCTGCGAATTAGCTAAACAGCAGAAAGGATTACTTATGAAATCCCATGGCTCTACGATTGCATATTGGGTTGTTACCGCGCCCCTTGCCCTGGAGTGTGCAGTGGGAGGAGTGATGGGCGGCTTGCAGTTACCGGTTTTTGCCAGAATCATGGAACACCTGGGCTACCCGAATTACTTTATGACAATCATTGGTACCTGGTATGTGCTTGCTGGGATAGCTTTGCTTATCCCGCGTTTTCCTCGCCTCAAGGAGTGGGCCTACGCAGGCCTGATCTTTCTCTACACGGGAGCGATTGCATCCCGTCTAGCAGTGGGCGATTCAGCGGTTACTCTGGTAGGCTTGGTGATCCTCATCGGCCTTACAGTTGCCTCGTGGGGACTTCGCCCGCCCACGCGTCGCGATCTTGCGCCGAATTAGCGCTCGTTTCTTGCTCGGAGCAACTAAGGAGAAAATCTTGACTAACTGGAGTCAACAGCCTTTGACTAGCTTTGCTTGTAAGGACCGAAAGGAATGCGAAACAAGGAGCAAAAAGGAGATTTAAGTGTCCAGGCGATTGCCGGGACGCATGTGGTGCTCCTTGGCATGGACTTCCCCGAGCAAGATTGCGCGGGCTTGCTTGGATTTGCCTTGCGACGGGAAGATCATACTGAAGGAGAGAAATACTGGTTGTCGGGATATAAGACTTTCAAAAGTGTAGAGCCCTTTCCGCCTCCAGGGATACTTTATTCAACGCGACAACATCCTATTCAAGGTTTCACGTGGTCGGATTTTTCCGCGAAACCAGAACACGATTACACGTATGAAGTGTTCGCGCTGAGAGGCGCGCCGGCAAATCCGCAAGAGTCCGAAAAAGCAGCGGTGAAAATCCGCACGGAGAGCGAGCATGGCAGGACGCATCACGTGCATTTTAACCGCGGTGCGGCAGCGTCGCAGGAATACACGCGGTTATTTGGCGACAAGCGGCCCGTGGATGTAGGACCGGCGGCGTTCACGTGGCTTTCGCGCGGCGCGGCCGAATCAATTGCAGACTTTGTCGGGCGGGCCGGTGGCCCAGGATGGGGATTACGCGTCGGTGCTTATGAATTCACAGATGAGGATGTGCTAAAGGCGTTAGGTGCTGCGCGGGACCGCGGTGCGGATGTTGAGATTCTCTACCACGCAAAGAATGATGAACAAAAAATCGCTAATGAAGTGGCGATCCAGAAATTCGGCTTGGAAGATATTTGCCATCCGCGCAACGCGCAGGGCCTGACACTTTCTCATAACAAGACCATCGTCTTAACCAAAGCTGGCGCCGCGCAAGCAGTGCTCACTGGTTCCACGAATTTCAGTATCGGGGGAATCTATGGACACAGTAACGTCGTTCATGTCTGTGAGAAGGATGACGTCGCGGCAAAATATTTATGGCTGTGGAATGAGCTGAAGAAGAACACGCCCAAATCTACGGACGCCGGCGTGCTGGCCGGAAAAACTCCGCTTCCGGACGATCCGCTCGCAAAACAAATCAATTCCATTTTTAGTCCGCGCGATACCTTGGAAGCGCTGGACTGGTATGCGCGGCAATCCAAGGGAGCGAGTGATGCATTGTTCATGACCTTTGCCTTCGGCATGAATCAGCGCTTCCAGGATGCTTATCGTAATGGAACCGCCAAACTCCGTTACGCATTGATGGAATCGATGAGTGGCCCGACCAAGACCACGGAGCAAAGAGAGGCCAACGAAGCCGCAATCATTGAGCTAAGGAAAATGAAAGAGAACAAATTCGCTATTGGATCGCGTTTGGGAAAAGGCGCATTCAATCACTGGCTCGTGGAGCAGCTCTCAGGACTAAATGTCAATGTGCGATATCTGCATACCAAATACATGCTGGTCGATCCGCTGGGTGCTAATCCGCTGGTGGTTTGCGGTTCAGCAAACTTTAGTGAGGCCTCAACTACGAATAACGACGAGAACATGCTCATCATTCGAGGCAACCCGCGTGTTGCCGATATTTATCTTGGAGAATTCATGCGTCTCTATCGCCACTTCGCTTTTCGCGACTGGCTTACACAACATCCGGAAGCCGACGAAGTACAAGTGGGTCATCTCGACGAGACCGATCAATGGTGGAAACGTTACTTCGGTGATAGCTTTGAATCCCGGCAACGCAGCTACTTTGCCAGTTAAGCTGCTGTAGCGGCGGCTGTGTCAGCCGCAGTTTGCGCTCGCTATCCGAAATGTTTGCTCACGCCGGCACGTACACGGCATAACCTCGCGGCGGTGCCCAGAGATCGATCCAGCTGGACTCGTTAGTCCATTTGTCTTCCGGGACGCCGGAATCATCGCGGCCGTGCCAGGCAGCCGGAACGAGGCGCGTGTTGTCCCATCGTGTTTGAATCCACGTGCCGTTCCAGGTACCGCGGTTGTTTAACACGAAGATCAGTCCGCTGTGATCGCCGTCGCCCAGGCGTTGCATAACGTAGAGGTCGTCATTCACGTATAGCACTTGTGTCGGACCAGCAGCGTTTTGCTCATGAACTTTGATGAGCGCGTCGATGCCGCTTTGATTGTTTGGCTGGGCGAGATCCCAGTTGAAGTAATCCTGCCAGAACACACAAGGATAACCTTCGTGCGTGAGGATGAAGGCGTACGCCAGCACCTTGTCGTTAATGATTGGACTATCACGTACCACATCGTGGTTCTCCACGAAGGTGACAGCTTGCGCCGAGCGGTCCCACATTAACACTCCGCGGTCTGTAAGATCGCGAAGACTGAATCCGTAACTATCGCATAAATCGCGTAAACGCCATCGCAGCGGAAAATCAAATGCGCCTACCGGATTGTCCGACCACGCATTAGCTTCATCGAGCCAATCATCAATTGTGCGTTCGCTGTCCCAGCATTCGCCCACCGCGTACGGCTTGAAACTGCTGCTACCGCGCAGGGCGCGCAGTTCCTGAATCGAACGCACCATCCAACCGCCGTAACCTTTGACCATGTCATAGCGGAATCCATCGAAGCCAATTTCTTCCAAGAGCCAGCGGGCATAGTTGATGAGTTCGGTATAAACCAGTGGCGTGCGATGACAAAGGTCCGGCATGTCACCGAAAGTGGCACCGTCCCAGGTCTCGTACTGGCTGGGATGAAAGCATTTCCAATCGCGCGTAAATTTGGCGCTCTTAGGGTCGAATTTCGTCCAGCGTGACTGGCCGTCGATCGGATTCAGCTCCTGGGCATCGCCTCCGCTGTTGTGATTGAACACCAGGTCTGCATACACTTGTAGCCCGAGCGCGTGAGCAGACTGGATTAGGTCGAGTAATTCAGCTTTGGAACCGAACCAGGTAGGCGCGCCACCTTTCTGATCGAACTCGCCGAGGTCATAATAGTCGTAGGGATCGTAGCCCATCGATTTCCATCCGGCCGCCTTATTCGCTGGTGGGAGCCACAACGCGGTGAAGCCGGCTTGTTCAATCGCGGGCAGTTTGGATTTGATGTAGGTCCACCATTGGTGCTCGCGATTTTCTATCTTGGGACAATCCCAATAAAACGCTTGCAACATGACACCCATAAATTGGCGGTCCCTTCCAGCGAGAGAGTGTCGCCACGCTACACCCCGGATAATGACTAACAAGCTTTCTCATTCCGCTCACACGCTTTCCCGGATTTATTTGATTGATCGGCGCGGGATTCGCGCTTTCCAAAACTCGAAATCAGGTGAGATAAATTACGAATGAAGAAATGGATCGTGCACAGCAGCGTCGTTGCGCTTTTCTTGATGATCAGTCTAATCGGCTGCGAGAAAAGAAATGGCGACGCGATCGTGATCGGGAAGGATTACGTCGCAGCGGTGAAACAAGGCGAGGAAATCAAAGACGAGCGAGCCGCCAATCATGAACAGTGGATCGTGAAAGTCCGGATGCGCGACAATGGGCGCAGGATTGAAGTTCGTGCCGATCGAGCGCAATGGGAGAAATTGCGCGAAAACGAGCGAGTCAAAATCACGTATCGCATAGGCAAGTATACTGGAACGGTTTGGGACGCCGAGATTCGGTGAATCGAGTTCGTGTAAAACTCAGCTCCTCGACAATCTCTCTTCGAGATCGCTGGAACTGCATGTCGGTCCAATCGAGGCAGTCGATGGAACGCCGGTGATCGACATAAAACCGATCCTTCCAGAATCAACTGACTCCTGACCCGCCCATCCCGCTCAGTCGCGGCGGTAAGGTGGTTTAGACCTGCAGATCACAGGCGACAAGTAGCAGGCTGCGCCTGTGTAACCGTCGTGTAACGCGAAAGTCGCACGGTTTTTACATGTTTTAAACCGGTTCGTCACAATTGGCCTGTAGAGGTTTGGCGCGTGCGGTGAATGCCGCCGAAACCAAAACAAAACCAAATTAATCCAACACAAATAAACCATGAAATTAACTCTTAAGAATCCATTACAGGCTATTGCCTGCCGACTGCTGGCTGTCTCTATCGCGCTCGGGGCCATGGCTGCTTCAAACGCAGCCGCGGATCACGTGAGGGTCTTTAACGAAAAGGTGAGCGGTGTGTCCGCAGCAAATCCGGTTGCGATCTCGCCCAACGTATTGTCACCGGAGTTCACCGCCGAGCTCGTTGAGCAAGGCGCCGATGTACTCGAGAACCCATCGGGCGTGATCACGACATTCGGCAACCTGGATGATGGTAGTCGCACTGAGCCGGATGAAAACACTTATCTGATTCTCGATCACAATCCGGGCGGTCCGACGGATGGATACGACTATGGTCGGCATTTTCTCATTCAGGGACATGAAAACGCTGATGATCTCGCCCACATTACGCGCATTAATCTTGATGTGGTGGATCCCGACCATCGTGTGACGCTCCTGACGCCAGTCGATGACAGTGGCTTGACCCACTTCAACAGCATCGATGGTTCAGCCTGGGATCCGTTTAGTCGCACGCTGCTCTTTACGCAGGAAGCTGG
>Ga0209267_1000192_pt1 | contig 44104 bp, 36 predicted proteins | sample GraSoiAngelo_137_FD_185894 | JGI IMG/M metagenome (GOLD analysis project Ga0209267, IMG submission 185894) | Grasslands soil microbial communities from the Angelo Coastal Reserve, California, USA - 14_0929_09_30cm (SPAdes) (version 2) | ecosystem: Environmental > Terrestrial > Soil > Grasslands ... | reverse complement strand
GAGAAGTGGGCAGAGAAGCAATTGACAACACCGTCTTGCATGTTTACGATTCGACCTTTCAGCGCCGAGCCTGACCGATCCCCAGCTGCGCTTTGCGAATGATCTGGCCGTCATTCGATTTCGAGGGGTGAGCCTTCACATGAGCAAGAGACTTTTGAATCCGAGAATGGTGTTTGCTGCCATTGCAGGAGTATTCGCGACGTCACAGGTCGTGCTGAATGCGCAGCAATCTGCCGAAGCAGTTCGCGTCGGCAAAGACGCCATCGGCGGCGTGGTCAGCAGCACGAATGGGCCGGAAGCTGGCGTTTGGGTGATCGCGGAAACGACTGACCTGCCGACCAAATTCGTGAAGATCGTGGTCACTGATGATGGCGGGCGCTACGTACTGCCGCAGCTTCCCAAGGCCAACTACAAAGTGTGGGTACGAGGCTATGGGCTCGTGGATTCGCAGCAGGTTCAGACCATGCCCGGCAAGGTTGTCAACCTGACCGCGGTGACGGCACCAAGTCCGCGTGCCGCGGCGGATTATTATCCGGCTATCTATTGGTTTTCGCTGCTGAAGGTTCCGGACAAAAGCGAATTTCCGGGCACAGGGCCCAAAGGCAACGGTATCCCGGAGACCATGAAGAGCCAGGGTCAATGGTTGCATTTGATGAAGACAGATAGCTGCTGGTCATGCCATCAAATGGGTGACCAGGCGACGCGGGAGATCCCTAAGAGCCTGGGCCACTTCGATTCCACGACCGCAGCATGGTCTCGTCGCCTGCTCTCAGGGCAAGCTGGCAACAACATGATTAACGGACTCGCGCAGCTTGGTCCGGAGCGCGCATTGAAGATGTTCGCGGACTGGACTGATCAGATTGCGGCCGGCGAATTGCCTCCCACGCCTCCCAGGCCGCAAGGTGTCGAGCGAAACGTCGTCATTACCGAGTGGGACTGGGCCGACCCCAAGGCCTATCTTCACGATGAGGACAAGCGGAACCCGATACTCAACGGCAACGGCCTAATTTATGGAGCCACTGAGCTCAGCACGGACTATCTGCCGGTTCTTGATCCGGTGAACTCCGTGACCAGCCAAGTGAAGTTGCCTGTTCGCGATCCGAAGACTCCATCAAGCGCCGACGATAAGGTTGTGGCGCCTTCGCCGTTTTGGGAGCACGAAGCGATCTGGCACAGCCAAGCCAACGTCCACAATCCGATGTTCGATGAAAAGGGCCGAGTGTGGATTACCTCCAGAATTCGCCCGAGCGACAATCCGGTGTTCTGCAAAGAAGGCTCAAGCCACCCGTCGGCGGTTTTATTCCCGCTGAAAACGAGTGGCCGACAACTGGCTGTGTACGATCCAAAGACCAAGCAGGTCACGCTCATTAACACCTGTTTCGGTACGCATCATCTGGTGTTTGCCGAGGATGCCAACAACACGCTATGGACGAGCAGCGGTGGCGGCGGAGGAGCGGTAGGCTGGCTGAATACAAAGATGTTCGATGAAACTCACGATGAGGAAAAATCGCAGGGCTGGACGGCGCTGGTCCTTGACACCAACGGCAACGGGAAGCGGGATGAGTATGTAGAGCCCGATCAGCCCATCGACCCCACCAAGGACAAACGAATCAACGCCGCTTTCTACGGCGTAACGGTGAGTCCAGTGGATGGGTCGATCTGGGGAACGGTGTTGGGTTTCCCCGGCGCAGTGGTTCGGCTAAACCCGGGATCGAATCCACCGGGGACGGCTCTGGCAGAGATGTACGAACTGCCCTGGAACAATCCAGGCGCGCCCGTTCACGGATTCTCGCCGCGCGGATTGGATATTGATCGCAACGGCGTAGTGTGGACAGTGATCGCCAGCGGACACCTCGCGAGATTCGACCGACGCAAGTGTAAGGGGCCACTCAACGGGCCGACAGCGACAGGGCGGCACTGCCCCGAAGGATGGACGCTTTATCCATTGCCGGGACCGCAATTGAAGAGTGTCACCGATCCAGGAAGCGCCGAGGCCAGCTACTATGATTGGGTGGATCAGTTCGATACCTTTGGACTCGGGAAGAATGTGCCGATTGCCACCGGCAATGGAAATGACGCGCTGCTTGCGCTTCTGCCCGAGAGTGGCAAGTTTGTCGTCCTGCGCGTGCCTTATCCGATGGGGTTTTATGCCAAGGGGATGGACGGCCGGATCGATGATCCGAAAGCGGGCTGGAAGGGCAAGGGAATCTGGGCGACCTATGGCACGCGAACACCTTTTCACGCCGAAGGCGGCAAAGGGACGACGAGCAAGGTATTACATTTTCAGCTTCGCCCTGATCCACTCACGCAGTAAATGGGACGTGATGAAGAGCATGAGTTATCAGTCCGACGACCGCTCCAATCAGCACGAGCCAAAGTGAGTTCAAGCGCAACCTCATTAGGGCCACCACTGACGAAAGACACTATCCCGTTTTCAAAAGCGTCTGCAGTTTATCGCGGTCAAAGCCCACGACAACCTCTCCGTCAATCACCATGACTGGGGTCCATTCTTTTCCGCCCTCTGCGTTACAGCCATCAGTTCAGTTTTTTCTGCTCTGAATAAATAGTGTTCAATGCCCCGCGCGTTCCTTCGATGAAACGCACCACCGGGCGGCCCGTGAATTGGGGTTGAGGCGGTGCGTCTGTCCAGATTTGTTCTGGCTTGTAAACCGCGATGTAGTCCCAGACCACGCTCGGACGATCATGCTCTCCCATCGCATGGGAGAGAACTCGGTTTCGGTCCCAGTATTGCTTCACCCGCGGATCGTGAATCCGCCGAAGAGTGATGGTCGAGGGCGCGCTCAAGTCCGTAGCAAGCACCGGTTCCCAAATTACGAACACGCGCAGATGCGAGTCTGACTGTGATTCCAGTAAGGCTTCGAGCGCGGAGGCCCCCCGCAAGCAGACCGGTCAAGTCGGGGAAAGAAGCACGAGTATGCGAGCCTTGGCGTGGCTGCCGTTGAACTCATTCTTGAGTTCGCTCAAGCTCGCTGCATTTAGAGCGGCGAGAGGCGCTTGGCCTGTGGGAGTCTGGTGCCCGCCATAGAAATAAAACAGCCCAGCAAAAATAGTCAGCGCCGCCAGACCTAGCCCCACGTTTCTGCGGGTCATAGCAGCCTCTCGACCAGATCCGCGAATGCCTGCGGCAGCAGAATTGAAATGGCAACAATCAAGGCTGACAGCCACAGCACTACTTGGCTGAGAGCACTCGGTTTGCAATTACATCGGCTGGCCCGTCTGCTTTGATAAAACCCGAGAGCAATGAAGAGAACGGAAGCCCCCAAAAGATATGGCCGAAAGGCGCCGATGTAAGAAGAGAGAAACCTAGCGCTGCTTGCTGTTCCAGCAGCGAGCACAAACGGGAGCACCGGCAGGCAGCAGGTCAGAGCGGCCAGGACACTTCCAACCGCTGATAGAGCTGCGGCGAGAGCCCCCTTCGAGGAGGGTTTGCCAGTCGTGCTAACGGCTTCAGTATTCATGGATACTCGTTCCTCTATCTAAGAGCAAATGGCCCGGCAGGAAGCGCATTCACATCCTCACAGCTATGATGCGGAACGCCGCGCATAGCGCCATTCCAGCAGAAACGCAATGCCGACCCCTAGTAGCACGAATGGCCAAACCAAAAGACTGTTGACGTGAGCAATACTCACGTCTGAAAGCAGGAACAGGACGGCAGCGATCAAGAATAGTGGCCCAGTGATACCGCAGTGCAGAGTGCGATTCCTAAACCAGTTGGCAACGCAGCCGATTGCCATTGCGAAAAGGATCGTAGCGGCAGACAACGCATGGAGAGCACGCCAATACAAGCCGATGAGGCTAAGTACTCCCCAGGCGATCAGAGACGCAGCGAACCAGTAGCACATCGTTGCTGGTGAGCTACAGCAAGCTCCCTGGTGCTCGGTCATAACTTGGACCCTCCATTCACTGAACTCAGGATCGCCGCAGAGGGAGACCGAAATGCCCGTGCCCCTTTTCACCGTCTTGCCCCTTGCCGGGCTTTCAGCACTGCCTGATGAACCATCTCCGCTGGTGGAAGACCGATCTGCTTCGATCCAGGATACAAACGGCAACTCAGCGCGAAACTCCGAGCGTCCTGCGACTCTCCCGTGACATCTCGTCCATTGATTCGGATTGTCGGAGAACCGCAAAATCCAAGTTCGCTGGCCATCCCTTCGTCCCTGACGAGTACCTCGTGGATCTCCGCCTCGACACCTTCTGCGGCCAAAACGTGCTTAACCAGCTTCACCGCGGCTGGGTGAGTCGGGCAATCTGCCACATATAAGACCTCAACTTTCACTCGGCACTCTCCGGTTTGCGTACATTTACTTTTCTCGCGAGATTGGGCAATGAGCGGATCGCTTGTGCAGTTCTTTGTTGCAGCTGCGTAATGCCAAACGCAGCTCGTGTTCCAGCTTGTGCAGGTCGCTAAGCTTCCGCTGTACATCGGCGAGCTTTTCTTGCAAGCGGCGCTGCACCGGTGCGCATGGCTGCAAGCGATTCCCTCTGAGCTTCAGGAGGTCTCGGATTTCGCTCAGTTTGAATCCCAGGCCTTGCACGCGACGAACGAAGGCCAGAGTTTCTACATCGTTTTCCGCATATCGCCGGAAGCCTCCTTGCGTCCTAGGCGGCCGAGGCAACAAGCCATTGTGTTCGTAGAAGCGAATCGCGTCCACGCTAAGCCCAATCTTTTTCGCGACGATGCCAATTTGCATAACCTTCACTCCTCCTCAAAATCTACACCCTGGAGTGTAGGCCAGAGTCAAGCGCTTTTTTCGCGTGCAACTTGCGCGCCAGTTCAAGGTTTTCTAGTACGATCTTGTGTGGGAATACTGCGATTCACTCGCTGACAGGTCACATGCGTAAACTTGATTGTCCGCCATCGTCCGCCGATGATCTGGCCTTCGATCTCGCGGCCTATCTCAGAATCAGGGTCACAGCCACGGCTGCCACGACTAATTTCACCAGCCATCCGAGAGAATAAGCCGCAGCAATTACGGAGTGCAGTTTAATAAACAGTGCATTCGCGATGAGCAGTGGCAATGGTTCGACAAACCAAATAGCGACCGCCAGTTTGAGAGTCGCACTGGACGAGTGGAGATTCAGACGGGCGCACAAGAGTGTGAAGACCGCGCAAGTGACGAAGGGCAGAGGAGTGTACCAGGCGATAGCTTTCATTTCTCCCTGACCATGCGGGTACCGCCAAATTTCAGGGTATTGGTTATATCGCTTGTAGAGCCAATCGCCCATGAACAGCCAATCGGTCAGCGATGCCACTAGACCCCCGACAAACACGGTCAATGTCAAGTTAACCCAATTCATATCACCTCACTCGCCTTCGGAAAAGACGCCGCAAAACCGTCCACTGTCAAGACCAAAAAGTCTGGGGGGGATCGCAGTGGTGGCGAGGATAAAGCCTATGCCCGGTTGTGAAGCGTGGCAGTTCTAGTTAGTTTCCCAATGTCGGGCTTGGCCTAGCTGGGGCGCAGCGCCGCTGCGTCCCTAGGAACTCAGGCGCCAGAATGCGGAACGGAGTCCGACGTTGTTCAATGTGGCCTGGGCTTGTTGCGGCGAGAAGGGACGCCACTTGGGCGAAAGGCGGTCGCCGTACCAGGCTTTGGCCAGACGCAGACCTTGCTGGAGTGGGAAGACAGCCCCGCGCCGAAGCTTCCAGATGCGGCACCAGCGGGCGACGTGCTCTTCCGACCGGAAGAGCAGCATGGTCTTTCAGGTGAAGACGATGTTCTCGTACCAGCGGGATGCCGGCACAGCGAAATGAATGACGCCTTTCGTTCCGAGGAGACCTCCTTTATGGACGATAAGCTCCATGGCGGAGTCGCAGCAGGCACACGCGGTGGTGACGCGAGCGTCGCGGCGAAGCATTAAGGGAATCGCGAGGGCGTCCCAGACGCACGATGCCCACCAGGAGCGCTTGGCGGACTGCACGTGGAAGGCCGTGGGCACAGCCCAGAACGGAGCGGCGCGAAGAACTTCCGACGTATTTTGCTGGAGCACCAGAATGTGCAGATCCGCGAGACGCTGCAGAGCGGAGCGCACGGTCTTTTGGGAACGCGACAGCGCCGCGGTGAGTTCGCCGATTTTTGGGACGTGGCCGCGGGTGACAATGAAATGGTAGAGGGCCTGACGAAAAGCGGCGTCCGCTTCGGTGTAGGTAAGTTTTTTAGCCACGGGCAAACTCCTTTCGTTTAGACGGCTCAAACAGTTTCAGAGTCTTCCTGGTAGAGGCAAGGAGAGATTTCCAACGCGCGAAATCTCTGGCATTCTCGGTCACGAGTGTGGCCCCAGCCTGCGCAGTTTCCAGCGCGATCAGTAGGTCGCGAAAGTGGCGGACGAAATCCATTTGCCCATATGCACTCCGCGCGCGGCGCAGCAGAATGCCGGCATCAATCCATGCCGCGGAGGAAGGAGACGAGAAGTGACCGAGGGCTCGGTGCGCCTTGCAAAGTTCGTCCAGAACTCGCTTTTCCCGATGGTCGTGGGTACCGGCATAGAGTTCGGCGGCCACAACGGCCGTCAGGATGGTGCGCTGGAAGACTCGAGCATCCTGGCCTAGCCAGAAGTAGTTCTCTCCCCGGCTAAACCGGATGTAAACGCCAGTATCGAACAGAAGCGGTCCGGCCGGTAGGGCAGTCATCTCCTCTTCGCTGGAGCGCGTCCGAAGACGTCCTCCGGACCTCCAAGCTTTCGCAGATCCTGCAGGGCCTGAAGTCCAGCCTCCACCGCCAGGCGCTCGTCGATTACGCGCCGCACGGCCTCGGAATTACTGCGTGACTGAAGAGCCTTGCGCAGCCGCCGGACTTTCCCCGTCTCAAGCAAGAGATTGGTGCGCGTGAGTGCTGTCCTGCTCATAGCGGCCTCAGGTGTGTAGGTTCACCTGCGATTATACACAACAGGCCGTATGCGGGCAATGAAGGGCTTCACGGCCCGGCGCCCTGAAGACCGACCGCGCAATCCTTCCTCCGCATCGCCTATCCGCGTCCCTAAAGCCTGTAACTACCATCTGGCGGTTCACATCCAAGTGATGGTCTCGCGCGAGGAGTGGATGGCTGTCTCTGGAGCAAAAGAGAGAATCAATGGCCCCCGGCCGCACTTATCTAATCGCAAAGGAATGTCCCAATGCATTTGTTCGACGAGCTTCAAGTCCGTGAAGTGACGCTGCGCAACCGAATCGTTGTTTCGCCCATGTGCGAGTATTCGAGCACGGACGGCTTCGCCACGGATTGGCATTTAGTCCATCTCGGAAGCCGCGCCGTCGGCGGAGCATCGTTGGTTTTCGCGGAAGCTTGCGCAGTATCGCCCGAAGGCCGCATCAGTCCGGAAGATCTAGGAATCTGGAAGGACGAGCACATCGAGCCGCTCGCACGCATCACTCGTTTTATTCGTGAACAAGGCGCGATCCCCGGAATTCAACTCGCGCATGCAGGACGAAAAGGGGATGCGCCCCTGGGAAGGCTCGGGAATGGTACCGGAATCCAAAGGTGGCTGGACGCCCGTCGCGCCCAGTGCCATTCCCTTCGCGGACGGGTATCCGCATCCCGCGGCGTTGGACGAAAGCGGGATTCGGGAGATTGTCAAAGCCTTCGTCGCGGCGGCGCGCCGCGCCTGCCTGGCGGGATTCGGCGTTGTCGAAATTCACTCCGCGCACGGATATCTGCTCCATGAATTTCTCTCGCCGCTCTCGAATCAGCGAAGGGATGGCTATGGCGGTTCATTGGAAAATCGCACGCGGCTTGTCTGCGAAGTCGTTACCGCCGTCCGGCGCGTCTGGCCGGAGAGCGCCCCGCTTTTTCTGCGCATCTCCGCCACCGACTGGATCGACGGCGGCTGGGACCTAGCACAATCCGTCCAGCTCGCGAAACTTGTAGGTCCGCTCGGCGTTGACCTGATTGATTGCTCGTCAGGCGGGATTTCTCCCGGAGCAAAGATTCCAGTCCGCAGCGGCTATCAAGTCCCGTTCGCCGGAGAAATTCGCCGTCAGACCGGCCTTCTCACCGGCGCGGTAGGGTTGATAACCACCGCGGCTCAGGCCCACGCCATCCTTCAAGAAGGGAAAGCCGATGTGGTCCTGCTCGCGCGCGAATTCCTGCGCCAGCCTTACTGGCCACTCTACGTCGCAAACGAGTTGGGGGTTCCCATCTCGTGGCCATCTGCGAGCCGCGCCAGACGGCACGCCCGCTCGCGAGGGCTTAAGCCTGCCCGATTTCAAACACTGCATGGCAGACCAGCACGGCATACCTGAATAACAGGCAAAGAATGCGGTTAGGATCCCTCAGGTAAGCGTAAAGGCCGCGCAGGGCTACTGCTCGTAGTTTTCTACGACCTTCGGCGGGCGCACCTTGGCCTGATCTGGGTCACGCCCAAACTCTCGCAAGGCTCGACGCTGACGCAACAAATCCCAGCACTGGTCCAGTTCGACCTTTATCTTCGCTAAGCGGCCACGATCTTCATCCGTGAGTTCAGATTGGGCATAGAGACGCTCCTCCTCCTTGACCAGGCTGTCGATGTGACCCAGCACAGGCAGATCTTTGCTCTCGTTTGCCATAGAAGTCTCCTTTTGCGAGCAGCGGCAGCAAGTCTTGAGGCCTACCCTCCAGCGCTCCGTTGCAGATTTTACGAACACGTCGAGCAGCTCTCACGGCCTTATCCCGCACCAGATCGAGTGAGAATGATTTTCAGACACACTGGTGTGAAGCGCAACAAGCAAATAGTTTCATCTCACGCGCCGCTCCCTTTCGGAGAGTACATGACCTCTGGCAATGGCTCCAAACATCGGTCCACCGGCCAAAGTCTTCTCCATGGGAACCGAGTTTGAAAATCCGAAGAGAGGAGGTCCGAGGACATGCTCTGCCCATTTTGCGGTGACCGGCGGACGGAAGTGCTCGAGACTGTTGATCGTAGCCACAGTACCTATCGCGACTGCCGATGCCTCTGCTGTAAGGCACGTTTCAGCACACGGGAGAAACAGGTGCCTGGGCATCGCGTGCACCGAAGGTGGCCAGGTACCCGAGCGCCACGGAAACGGTGGAGAGGAAGTCGAATTTCGGCGCTCCGTGCGAAGTGGAATCTTGCAGCGCGAACTTTCGACCGGAAGATGTGACGCGCCATGTGGACCACATCGTGCCGGCGATTGGTCCGCAAACTAAAAGGTGGCAATCCCGACCGCCGTGAAAACCTTCGGTGCATCTGCCGAACCTGCCACGGGTACAAGCTCCAGGCTGACCACAAGCTGTGCCTGGGAGACCAGCTGGGCTACCTGGAGATTCTTCGCACTCACAATTTTGATCTTGCACGGGTCGAGCGAGCGCTGGCCCTGTACGGTCTGTAGCTCCTACGAAGACATCGTTGTCTAAAGTCTGCGATTGTGCTGGCTAGGTAAAAAATTGCGTGTGGGGCGGTGACATGGTTATGGCGTTTTTGGTTGCCAGTCGTGCCCGCGTGACCCTGCGGTAGGGCGGGGTGAACGCCATGCCAAGATAGCCAGCGCTTCGAGCTGGGGCGTGCCTGGAAGCTTGCAAGTTGCCGCCAGTAGAATTCCGTGTATTATCGGGACAGGAGTTGTGTCAGGAAGTCCGCCAGCGGCGATCTTTCCGAGACCAAACGGGGAATCCAGTTTGTCAGGCTAAAGGAGAGCGCTCACGTGAGCCGGAGTAGTTTACTACTCAGAATGGAGTTGCGAAGCGATCCCGAGATGCTCTGCGTGGTGCGAAACGCCTTGGGACAACTCGCCGCTACCCTGGGATTTTCCGAGCCGGAGTGCCGTGCCGTTGTTCTTGCCGTCGACGAAGCGCTGACAAATATCATTCGCCATGCATACCTAGGGGACCCAGAGCAACCCATCGAGGCCTCCTTCCGCCGGATCCATGTGCCCCGGGATGGCGGAGGCAACGATGCTCTCGAGATCGTGCTGGAAGATCGTGGTACAGCGGTGAATCCGAAGAAGATGTGCGGGCGCGCGCTCGAAGATGTCCGGCCGGGCGGCCTGGGCCTGCACTTTATCCGTGAGTGCATGGATACGGTAGAATTCAGCCGCAGCAACGGCAGGAATCAGCTCCGGCTAGTGAAAATTTTGCATGTGCAGGCGCCTCAGAAAGGCTCCTGAGGAGAGTTCAACTTGCAGATTGCCGCGCGCCATTTGGACAAGACCACCATTTTCGACATTTCCGGAGACATCGATCTTGCGACTTCCCCGCAACTGCGGAAGGCACTTCTGCGCGAGCTTCGCGAACTGAAGATGCCTCGGGTGGTGCTCAACCTGGGGGCGGTTCGCTATATCGACAGCTCCGGCGTGGCATCTCTAGTGGAAGGACTTAAAGCCTCACGTGATGTCGGCTCGCGATTCATCCTTTACGGCTTGAATAAGACGATCCGGGAAGTTTTGCAGCTCTCCAAATTGCTGAAAATCTTTGAGATCTACGACAACGAAGAGCAGTCCGTAGCGACCTGAGTCTGCCAGACCCGCAAACCGAGGAAGCCCGACGAGAGCACCGTGGAACTGACGACGCAAATTGGGGGATCGGTTACCGATGGGCTTGCATATCTGGGAGCTCTGACCAGGCTTGGAGGGCGGGCCGCGTACTACACGTTCGTCGCCCCTTTTCGGGGCAAGCCACTTCGCTTCGAGAGCGCCATTTCGCAAGCCATGCAGACCGGTGTCGGGGCGCTCCCTATTCTTTCTCTGATTACGTTCTTCATCGGATTGATTCTGGCGCTGCAGAGCGCCTATGAGCTGCGCAAGTTCGGCGCCTTGAATTACGTTGCCAGTGCCGTGGCGATTTCCATGACGCGGGAACTCGGTCCGTTGATTACCGCCATCGTGGTCATCGGACGGTCCGGTTCAGCGTTCGCCGCGGAAATCGGTACGATGAAGGTCACCGAAGAAATCGACGCGCTGGAGACCATGGCGATCGATCCGATTCACTTTCTGGTGACGCCGAAATTTATCGCCATGATCGTGATGCTGCCGTGCCTGACGATTTGGGCGAACTCCATGGGGATTCTCGGTGGAGCGCTTTTTGGTGTGGCGCAAGCGGATTTCACATTGGTCCGCTATATTCAGTCCTCCTTGGACGCGCTCTTTCTGCGCGACATTACGACGGGTCTAATCAAGAGCGTTATGTTTGGCATAACGATTACGGCCGTGGGTTGTCACGAAGGGCTTTCCACAGGTGCAGGAGCGGAGCAGGTTGGCCGATCGACCACCCGTGCCGTGGTAGTTTCCATTTTTCTAGTGATCCTGGTAGACCTCATCTTTACAGCGCTCTTTTTCTTTGTGAGTGAAAGGTAGGGTTTGGAATAACACCATGGAGCAGACCAACAGGGCGCCGACGGAGTCACAGGCGATGATCTCGCTGCGGAATCTTCGCGTCAGTTACGGCGAGCGCGAAATTCTCCACGGCATCAGTTTTGACGTAATGCGCGGCGAAACCTTGGTGATACTGGGCGGGTCCGGGTCCGGGAAGAGCACGCTGCTGCGCACGCTGGTGGGCCTGGAAAGGACCAGTTCGGGTGAAATCTGGCTCAAAGGGAAAAACATCGCTGCGATCTCATCCCAAGAGATGGATGAAATCCGCAAGAAAATCGGCATGTCGTTTCAGGGCGGCGCGCTGTTTGGCTCGATGACCGTAGGGGAAAACGTGGCGCTGCCGCTGCGCGAGCACACCAAGCTGGAAGATTCGACCATTGAAATCATCCTACGGCTGAAACTGGATCAAGTGGGCCTGTCGGGATTTGAAGACTACATGCCGTCGCAGTTAAGCGGCGGCATGAAGAAGCGAGCCGCGGTGGCTCGCGCGCTGGCCATGGATCCTGAGATTCTTTTTTTCGATGAGCCTTCCGCGGGGCTGGACCCGATTATTGCTGCCGGCGTGGATCAGCTCATTCTCGAACTCAAACAGGCATTTCACATGACCATCATCGTGGTCACACACGAACTGGCCAGCGCGTTCCTGATCGCCGACCGCATGGTGTTGATTGACAAGGGAAACGTGGTTGCCATCGGTTCCACGGAAGAAATGCGTTCGAGCACGCATCCGCGCGTGCGACAGTTCCTCGACCGCATTGCCGAACCGGCGGTTTCTGAGGAACTGGACTATCTGCAAATGCTGACGGAAGAACACCGTCATCCGGGCCGTTGAAGACCGGGGAAAAGAGGTACGCGATGGAATCGAAACGTGAGCAAGCCATGGTGGGGTTGTTTGTTCTGGTTGCCGGCGCCGTGCTGGTGGCCACGGTTTTTGCCCTCTCGGGCGCATTCGGCGGCAACGCCACGACGTACCGCGTCTACTTCCCGTTTGCCGGCGGACTGGAACCCGGAGCGACGGTGCGCTATGCGGGCGGGCCCAAAGTCGGCCGGGTCGAGAAATTGCAGCTGGATCCGAAAGATACCTTGCGCATCGAGATAACGTTCAGTGTGAAATCAGGTTTGCCTGTCAAGACGGATAGCCATGTGAAGATCATGAGTTTGAGCCCGCTGGGAGACAATCATCTGGAAATTGTTCCGGGAAGCGAAAAGGCCGCGCTCGCCACGACGGGAATGATCCTGCTGTCCGACCCCTACGTGGACTTCAATGCGCTCACGGCAAAAATCAACGACATCGCACCCCAGGCGCAGCAACTTCTCAAGACGCTCAATGACCGCGCCAGCGAACTGCAGGTCACGCTGGCTCGCGTCAACGATTTGCTGAGCGATTCGAATCGCGCAAACCTTGCGGGGACGCTGGCCGACACACGCGGGATGATTTCGGAAAACCGCGGCTCGGTGAAGGCGACGGTACAGAACTTGAACTCCGCCACTCAAAAGTTGGAGCCGCTGCTCCAGGATCTGAGGAAAACCTCGGCGCAAGCCAATGAGACGCTAAATCACGTCGATTCCCTGATCGGAGAGAATCGCGCCGACATTCGCCAAGCGGTGATCGAATTGCGCCAGTCGCTGGCAACGGTGACGGATTTAACCGGGCGCCTCGATCAGACGCTTGACGTAAACTCCGACAACATTGATGAGTTACTCGAAAACCTGCGCCACGTGAGCCAGAATCTGAAGGAATTTACCAATACGATCAAGACCAGGCCTTACACGCTCATTCGGTCGACGAACCCACGCGAGCACAAACCGGGAGAACCTCAATGAGCCTAGTGCGCGGCGACATGGAACTGCGATATTGGGAAAGAGTGCCAACGGGCCGCGAAGAAACGGTTCCTGGTACGGCTAGAAGAGCGCTAATCATGGCCGTCGCACTGGCCGCTGGATTGCTCAACGGCTGCGGCGCCACGCGGCCGAGCAAGTATTACCAGCTTACGGTCCCGGCCGATGCGGGTGCGGTCGAGAAACCGGACGCCGTTCCCGTGACGCTGCTCCTGGGCGCGCTAACGACCTCACATTTGTATCGCGAGGATCGCATCGTCTATGGCAACGGTCCCGAGCAATTAGGCACCTATGAGTATCAGCGTTGGGCGGAACCTCCTACGGAAATGATCCAAGAAGTCTTGCTGCGGCAACTGCGGGCATCAGGCCGCTACCGGGCTGTTTATTACCGACGCAGCAATGTACGGGGAGACTTTGCTCTGCGCGGGCGCCTGTATGATTTCAAAGAGGTCACTGGGAGGGAGATGTCGACGCGGGTCACGTTGGAATTAGAAATGCGTGACCTGAAGAATGGCGCGACCGTATGGACTCACTACTACACACATGACGAACCGTCGAGCGGAAAGGATGTGCCGTCCGTCGTCGCAGCCTTGGACAAGAATGTCCACCAGGGCGTGCAAGAAGTTGTGGAGAGTCTAGACCGGTACTTTGCGTCCCATCCGGTGAAATAGCGCAATAGGCCCGAACACTGGACTGCTGTTCTGCAGGCAGTCAGGCTAGGCCACGCTCCGAAGCGTGAGCAGCGTTATGTCGTCCTCCAACGCACCTTGCTGGCCGCGGTAAAGATGCACGCCTTCGATCAGCGCGCGAGAAAAATCCCGGAGCACAAGCGGGTGAGGCAAAGTGCTTAATGTCCTTTCCGCAAGTCCCAAAAAGCCCTTTGAAGTGAGTTGCTCCCCAAGTGGCGAGCGAACTTCGGTTGCGCCATCGGAGAACGCCAGAATCAAGTCGCCGTGGTTTAACCGCACGCTCTGCTGGCTGTAGGTTTCACCACTGCTGTATCCCAGCGGGAAGCCTTCCAGCCCTTCTCCCAGCTCCAGGAATCGCCTCTCGCGCCCGCGCCAGAGGAGCATCCGCGGGTGCGCCGCATATGCGAAATTGAATTCGCCGCTTGTGCCGTCAAAGGTTCCCGTGACCACTGTAGTCAGCCGCAGCGGGTCATCCGATTGTTCGTTCGAGAGCGTAAAAGCGTCATTCAGCGCCGCCAGTAGCCCCGCCGTATCTCGAATGTCTTGGAATTTATGCAAAAGGTGGTGGACATGCCGGGCCACGCCGCTGGCCGTATAGCCGTGGCCGACGCAATCGGCAAGAACCACCCGGGCGGTGTTGTCGCTGCAGGAGAACACCGCAGAAAGATCGCCGCCTTTGTCGCCGCCGGACGGCACCGCGATGACATCGCTTTCCAGTCCGGCCAGAATGAGAGAGCGGTGCGCTCTCTCATTACCGGCCCACAGCTCCATGCAGCCGAAGGGCCGCATTGCCGTTCTCGTGCAATCGAATTGTTGAGGCTCGATGTTCTTGAACTTCATACTTGTTTCGATGCTTGACGGGCTTATTCTGGTGCGCTCTTTGACGATGAGCCAGAACCTCGCGTCTCGGTTCGTACCAGTCACTCGACCCGGCGGGAACGAAGGACCGGCGTCGTGCGCCGTCAGCAAGTATCTCACTTTTCCTTGCACCTGCCGTATGATGCTCGCATGCGGCTACTGCTTGTCGAAGATGATGCGCGTATCGCGCGGTTCGTGGCCAAGGGCCTGCGCGAACAAGCCTACGCGGTGGACGTCGCCAATACCGGTGACGATGCGCTTTACCAGGCAGCGATCAATACTTACGATCTGGTGATCCTCGATGTAATGATTCCCGGCCGCAACGGATTTGAAGTCTGCCGCGAGCTCCGAAAGTCAGGCCAGCGGATGCCCATTCTGATGCTGACCGCGCGCGATGCAGTGGAGGACCGTGTCACCGGACTGGACCACGGCGCAGACGATTACTTGACGAAGCCTTTCGAATTTCGTGAATTGCTGGCGCGCCTTCGCGCCTTGCTGCGCCGCTCCGGTGAGCTGCGCCCCGGCAAGATTGCCGTCGCCGACCTTGTCCTGGATGCCGCCGCGCAAAGCGTGTCCCGGGCGGGCCGGAGTGTGACCCTCACCGCCAAGGAATATGCGCTGCTCGAGTATCTGGCCCGCAACGCTGGCCGCGTAGTGGGACGCGCCGAAATCGCCGAGCACGTGTGGGATGAGACGTTTGATCCCTTCTCGAATCTGATCGAAGTTTACGTGAATCGCGTGCGCCGGAAAATTGACGCGGATTCCAGCAAGCCCTTGCTCCATACTCGCCGAGGCGCAGGATACATTTTTGGCCTGCTGAACGATTCGGAGGCGGCGGAGGCGGGAGACGAAAATGTTTCGCCACGGAATCGCGCCAAGGCAACGTCCTCCGCCCGGAAAAGCAATGCTTGATTCGGTTCGCGTCCGGCTCACACTTTGGTACACCGCCGTGCTTGCAGTCGTGCTGGTTGCGCTGTCTCTCATCACTTATTTCATTTTTTGGCAGAGCACCGTGCAACGGACCGACGTAAATCTGGCGGAACTCTCCAACGCATTTCTCACCACGCTGGACGCGGAAATCAGCGACCAGAGCGGCCCGGATGCCTTCAAGCTGGCGGGCCAGGTTGCCGTTACCGAACATCGTTTTCGCGATCACGTCTTCGCCATCTTTGACGCGAAAGGAAACCTCGTCGTTAGCTCGCAAGACGTGCCCTTGGCGGCTCCGGCCATTGATTCCGTGCCGGCGGGGCTTTTGTCATCGGACTCATTTCAACGATTTCTCAACGCGTCTTCGCGCTCCGAGCGTTTTTTTGGCAAAGTCCGGAGTAACAAAGCCGGCTACCGGGCGTTCGCGCGGCACTTTTCGTCAGGCGGAAAAGCCGGCACGCTGGTGATCTTGCAGTCGCTTCATGCGCAACAAGAAATGCTTGGCGAAGTCACCGTGACGTTTGCATGGGTGATCCCCATCGCTCTCTTGCTCGCCAGCGTAGGCGGTTACTTTCTCGCGCGCAAGAGCCTCGCTCCCGTCGTGGCCATGAGCAGCCAGGCCGGACGTATCGGCGCCGCCAATCTGCACGAACGGCTGGCAGTACAGAATGATAGGGACGAACTGGGGCACCTGGCGCGATCGTTCAACAGCCTGCTGGACCGTCTCAGTCAATCCTTCGAACGCCAGCAGCGCTTCATGGCCGATGCTTCACACGAATTGCGGACCCCCGTTGCGATTTTGCGCGGCGAAGCGGAGGTCGCTCTTTCGCAGCAGGCACGTTCGCCCGAGGAATACCGGGAATCGCTGGGAGTGCTTCACCACGAGGCCGAGCGGCTCACCCACATTGTGGAAGATCTCTTCACCCTTACGCGAGCTGACGCCGGCCAGTATCCGCTCCAGCCGCGCGATTTTTATCTCGATGAACTCGTGGGCGAGTGTGTGCATTCGGCCAGAACGCTAGCACTTGCAAAAAAGATTTGTCTGAATTTCGAAGAAGCATCCGAGTCTCCTATCCGCGCGGACGAATCCCTGCTGCGCCGAATGATCCTCAATCTGCTGGATAACGCGATCAAGTACACCTCCGAGGGTGGACGCGTCACGGTGACCTGCCGTGGCCGAGATGAGGAATACACCGTGAGCATCACCGATACCGGCGGCGGAATCCCCGCGGATCTGCAGTCGCGCATATTCGAGCGCTTTTTCCGCGCGGACAAAGCCCGTTCCCGGGTAGAGAACGACGGAGGCGGCGCCGGGCTGGGCCTATCCATTTCCCGTTGGATCGCGGAGGCCCATCACGGGCGTTTAGAGCTGACACGTTCCGACTCGATCGGCAGCACCTTCACGGCTTATCTTCCCGTCGGCCCGTCTCCTCCTCGATCTAGCGATTAATCCTGCGTTTATGTTTGCTTCGCTAAGGTTACATTCTTCCTTGGCGTACATGCGTTTTCGTCCGGCCCAGGAGTCGACATTTATGAAATCGCCTAGCATCCTCGTTCTGTCGTGGGTCTTGGTTGCCGCCCTTTTGTTGTGCTGCGCAGGGATTGCCGCGGCGCAGCAAACGGCGGCTCCCGCGAGCGCCGCACCTTCCAGAGATGCGCAGTCGGGAGCGCCTGCCACGTTGCCCGTGCTCCGCCTGACGCTCGAAGATGCTCTTGCCCGGGCCAGGAAGAACAGCGCGCAGTTTCAATCCTCGCAGACCGACGCCGCGATCGCACGCCAGGATCGCTATCAGGCGGCGGCCGCTCTGCTACCCAGCGTCACCTACAACAATGAAGCGCTTTACACTCAGCTCGACAGGAGCGGCAATGTCAGACTCATTGCCAACAACGCCGCGCACGAATACATCAGCCAGGCCAATGTGCACGAGAGCATCGATCTGGTCTCGATTTCGGCCTTCCGCCGGTCTTCCGCGGCCTCCGCTCTTGCAAAAGCGCGCGCCGAGATTGCTTCGCGCGGGCTGGTCGTTACGGTTGTGCAGAGCTATTACGCCGTCGCAGCGGCCCAGCAGAAGCTGGAAGCCGCGAAGAAAAACGGTGAGGAGGGCGACCGTTTCTTGAAATTAACGCAGGATCTCGAAAAGGGCGGGGAGGTGGCGCATTCCGACGTCATCAAAGCGGAATTGCAGATGCAGGACCGCCGCCGGCAATTGCTGGAGGCGCAACTCGGGCTGCTGAATGCGCGACTCGATTTTGCAGTGCTGATCTTTTCTGATTTCAACGACAATTTTGAACTTGCCGAAGATCTTCACGCGAGCGTTCCTCTGCCGACCATCGCTGAAGTGCAACAGCGTGCCGCGCGGGACAATCCCGATCTTCGCGCCGCGCTGGCCGCCGTGCAGCAGGCGGGACACGATGTGACAGGCGCGCGCGGAGGGTATCTGCCCTCTCTGAGTTTCGATTATTGGTACGGAATCGACGCCCCGCAGTTTGCCGTAAACGGATCGAACGGTTCCAATCTGGGTTCGTCGGCTGCGGCCACGGTAAATATTCCCATATGGAACTGGGGCGCCACACAAAGTCGCGTCAAGCAAGCTGAGTTGCGGCGCACACAGGCCCAACGGGAACTCTCCCTCGCGCAGCGCAGGCTGGTTGCCGAGATCCAATCCTTATATGCCGAAGCGGACACGGCTCTGAACGAACTCGGCGGCCTCAGCCGCTCGGCCGAACTGTCCGCAGAGGGCCTGCGTCTCACGACCCTTCGCTACAAGGGCGGTGAAGCTACGGTCCTCGAAGTAGTGGACGCGCAGACCACGTTCGCGCAAGCCAACGCGGCGTATCAAGACGGAGCCGTGCGCTATCGCGTGGCCCTAGCCAATTTGCAAACCCTGACGGGGGTTCTGACAACACCATGAAGCTGACGACGATGAACACCACTTTGACGTTTCTCCGGAAGTGGATAGCTCCTTTCAGCACCATGGCCGCCATACTCTGCGTGGCGAGCGGCTGCAGCAAGGCCGAAAAAGAAAAGGAACCCGTGGTCTACGTGCAGACCACGCCCGCGCGGCGTGCCCCCATCTCACAGGTGATTTCCGCGGAGGCCGTTGTTTACCCTTTGGAGCAAGCCACCATCGCGCCGAAAATCACTTCAACCATAAAGCGATTCCATGTGCAACGAAGCAGCCGCGTAAAAAAAGGGCAACTGCTCGTGGAACTGGAGAATGGCGACTTGTCTGGCGTTGCGTTGGCCAGCAAAGGAGACTTCAAACAGGCCGATGCGACCTATGTCACCACGGTCAATGCGGGCCTCCCGCAGCAGATCCAAAAGGCGGAACTTGATGCGGCGGCCACGAAGGCCGCTTTTGATGCGCAGCAGAAGGTCTACAACAGCCGTAAGGAGCTTTTCGAGCAAGGTGCACTGCCGCGGCGCGACCTGGACTCGGCCGAAGTGGCCCTGCTTCAGGCCCGCAGCCAGAGCGAACAAGCGCAAAAGCAGCTCGCGGATTTGCGCCGCGTGGGCCAAGAGCAGGGTCTGAAAGCCGCTCAAGGTGCAAGGGAGTCCATGCAGGGCCACATGCTCAGTGCCGAGGCGCAGCTCAGCTATTCGGAAATTCACAGCCCTATCGACGGCGTTGTGACGGATCGCCCGCTTTATGAAGGGGATCTTGCAAATGCCAATCAGCCAATCCTTACGGTGATGAACACGTCCAGGCTCATCGCCAAGGCGCACATTCCGCAATCGGAAGCCGCGGTTCTGAAAGTGGGAAACCCGGCGGAACTTAGAATTTCCGGTCTCGAAGCCACCATCAAAGGCCGTGTCAGTTTGGTGAGCCCGGCTCTCGATCCTGGCAGCACAACCATTGAAGTGTGGGTCGAAGCGTCCAAGCCAGACCCGGCACTGAAACCCGGCATGGGCGTGGAAGTTTCCATGACCGCGAAGACGGTGAAAGAGGCGCTCGTCGTGCCCACTCCGGCGATCTTTAAGAATTCCTTGGGCCAGGACTACGTTTTGCTCGCAGGCTCGGACGGCCACGCGCACCTCAAGACTGTGCAGCTGGGTGTGCGCAACGCGGATTTCGCGCAAATCGTAAGCGGCGTCATCGCCGGCGATCCGGTGATCAGCTCAGGCGGCTATGCGTTACCGGATAACACGCAGATCAAGATCGAAGCACAGGCCCCGGCGGAAAAAGAGGCGGGAGACACGTCCGCCAAATCGGATAAGTCCGGCGATGCCGCGAAACCCGATACCAAGGACAAGGATTAGCCGCGCATGGACCTTCCTCCTGATTCGTCGCGCGTAGTGCGTCCTTCCAGCAAGCGCGATGCGCCCTGGTTCCAACGGCTCTCTCGCCCCATTCTGTTTTTGATCGTCAGCCTCATGCTCGTCGGCACGTATCTGGCCTTCACCATTCCAGTGGCAGTCTTCCCGAACACGGATTTTCCGCGCATTGTCATCGGCATTGACAACGGAGTGATGCCCATCGACCAGATGCTGGTGATCATCACGCGTCCACTGGAGGAATCCGTCAACAGTGTCCCGGGCTTGCGAAAGGTGCAGTCGATCACCAGCCGCGGTTCCGCGGAGGTCGATCTCTTCTTCGACTGGAACAGCGACATGATTCTGACGTTGCAGCGTGTCGACGCCGTGGTTGCCCGCATGCAGGCGGAATTGCCACCGACGGCCAAGGTTGAGACCCACCGCCTCACCTTCGCTTCATTTCCGATTCTTGGCTACAGCCTGACTTCAGACACGATCCCGCAGAACAGGCTTTGGGAAATCGCCACTTACGACATCAAGCCACGCGTGAACCGGCTCGATGGTGTTGCCTCCGTTCTCGTGCAAGGTGGCCGCGTTCCGGAGTTCCAAGTAACGCCCGACCCGGCGCGTCTGCTCACCGCCGGCATCACCGTCAACGATATTCTCGAGGCCATCCGCCGGACCAACCTAATCGACTCTCCCGGTCTCATCGAGAATAATCATCAATTGGTTCTGGGCTTGATCAGCGGCCAGGTTCGAACGCCGGAGCAGATCGGCCAGATAGTGGTGAAGAGCTCGACAGCAGGCATTCCCATTCGTCTCGGCGATATTGCAAAGATTGCGCCCTCGGTCGCTCCGGTCTACACCATGGTTACGGCCAACGGCAAACCCGCCGTTCTGCTCAGCGTGCATCGTCAGCCCGATAGCAATACGCTCGATGTCGCCAACCAAGTCCACTCCCAAATCGAAGAGATTCGCCCCACGCTGCCCCCCGGTGTGCACATCGAGCCGTTTTACGATCAATCGACCATCGTTCACGAATCCATCGCCAGCGTTCGCGATGCCGTGCTATTGGGACTACTGCTCTCTTCCGTCATCCTGGTTCTCTTTTTGCGTGACTGGGGCACATCCCTTGTCGCCGGGCTGGTGATTCCGGCCACCTTGCTCATCACGTTCATCGTCCTGAGGCTTACTGGTGAGAGCTTCAACCTCATGACCCTTGGCGGTCTGGCGGCTGCGGTCGGCTTGGTTATCGATGATGCGATCGTTGTCTTGGAAAACATCGTCTTGCACCGTGACGCAGGACAGGGACGCTTTGAAGCCATTCAAAGCGCGCTGCAGGAAATGACCATTCCTCTGATCGGTTCCACGATCACGCCGATCGTTGTTTTCCTTCCGCTGATCTCGATCACCGGTGTGACCGGGAGCTTTTTCCGGGCGCTCGCCGTCACTATGACGGTCTCGCTCTTCACCTCGCTTCTCCTCGCTTTGTCCTGGACGCCCACGCTCAGTCAGTATCTTGTGCGGCGCAGAGAAACGCCAATCGCCGAAAGCGCATCATCCTCGGGCGACGATGTCGCCGCACTTCTTGCTGTGGAAGAAGCCCAGCTCTCCGGTTTCTTTGGCCGGATTGTCGCGTTTTATGCGCGGGCGATGGAAGCGGTTGTCAAACGGCCCCTTCTTCTGGCCGGGAGTTCCGTGGTCATTGTCATTCTCGCGTTCGTTTGTTATAAGGCCCTCGGTTCCGACCTCCTGCCCGAAATGGACGAAGGTGGATTCATTCTCGATTACTTCACTCCTTCGGGCAGTTCGCTCGCGGAATCAGACCGCATCTTGCAACATATCGAAGAGATTGTTCGTTCACAGCCCGAGGTCGAAAATACTTCGCGTCGCACCGGTTTGCAACTTGGCCTCGCTGCGGTCACGGAAGCCAATCGCGGCGATTTCACCGTCAAGCTCAAGAGCGACCGCAAGAGGGACATCGATGAGGTCATTTCCGACATCCGTTCTGAGATCGAACAGACCGAACCTGCCACCAAAGTGGAGTTCGTCCAGGTCTTGCAGGACATGATCGGTGACCTCACCAGCCAGCCGGAGCCCATCGTGATCAAACTCTTTGCGCAGGATCCAAAACTCCTTGCGAATACCTCTCCGCGCGTAGCCGACGCCATTCGGAATATTCACGGCGTCGTCGACGTTCTCGACGGCATCGAGAACACCATCAGCGGACCCGCAACCACTTTTCAAATCGATCCTGCCGTGGCTGCCCGCGCCGGCTTCACGCCCGAAGAGATTGCTGTCGATGCCGCCGCCATTCTGGAAGGCGAGCCTGCCAGCACACCCGTGGTTGTAAACGATCGTGCTTACACCATCCGCGTTCGATTCCCGGAGCAGGCCCGGGCGACGCTGGATCGCATGAGCAACACGCTCCTCACTAGCGCCACCGGACGCACGGCAACCCTCGGCTCCCTCGCAACAGTTAGTTCGGACCCCGGACAGACGGAAATCCGCCGGGAGAATCTTCAAAGGCTCGCGGAAGTCACGGGACGTTTCGAGGGCGTGGATCTCGGATCGGGCATCACCGCCGTCAAGAAAGCTGTCGACGATCTTCACCTGCCGCCCTCCGTCCGCGTGGAATACGGTGGCACGTACGCGGAGCAAATGAAATCGTTCGGCGATCTGCTCATGGTTCTCCTGCTCGCGTTGGTGTTGCTATTTGTCGTGCTGCTGTTCGAATTCCGCACATTTTCCGCGCCGACCGCGATTCTGGGTTCCGCTTTGCTGTCGACTTTTGGCGGTTTGCTCGCCCTTCTCGTTACTCGCACGACGTTTAACGTCGCCTCCTTCATGGGCATGATCATGGTAGTTGGCATCGTAGCGAAGAACGGCATTCTTCTCCTTGACGCCGAGCACCGCTTCCGCGACCTCGGCTTTTCCGCCGAGGAATCCATGATTCAGGCCGGCCGCCGCCGTTTGCGGCCCATCGCCATGACCGCGCTCGCCACCGTCGCCGGCATGCTCCCTTTGGCTTTCGCCATTGGGAAGGGCTCCCAGATGCTTAAGCCGCTCGCCATCACTGTCGTCGGCGGGATTCTGAGCTCGATGGTGCTTTCGCTCATCTTTACGCCCGCGATCCACTTCTATCTGCAACCGAAAAATGCCCACTGAGGCTTTATTTCAAGTCGCGGAAGCGGATGATGGAGGAAGTTCCGGAGAAAGCAGTTAGCTGGCGTGAAGATCCTGGTCGTCGAAGATGAAAAGGGAACGGCGCAGGTGCTCCGGCGCGGGCTCCAGGAAGATAATCACGCCGTGAGCCTTGCTCACGACGGCCCGTCGGCACTCTCCCTAGCGCAAGACACACAGTTCGACCTTGTCCTGCTCGACGTGATGCTGCCTGGAATCAACGGGATTCAGGTCGCGCGCCGATTTCGCGAACTCCGGCAAGACATTACCATTTTGATGCTTACCGCTCGCGACTATGTCCCCGATATCGTCAAAGGGCTTGACTCAGGAGCCGACGATCACGTGACGAAACCGTTCTCGTTTGCTGTTTTGCTCGCCCGTATCCGCGCGCCGGACTACAAACTTGCCGAGGGGTCCAATATCTATCTTCGCGGTTTCTACTCGGACTTCAAGAATTTCGGCGATCGCTGGGTGTACACGTTAAACGACAATACCGACCCGGTGGCCGTCGGTCTCCTGAACGGCAATGGTGGCACTCCGAGCTTCAATACCCAGATTCGGCTCCCGGACTATGGCATCGGAAGTCTGGTGCTTGGCGGCAAGCACGTGCGTACGAGTTCATGGTTCGCCTGGGACGTCTCTGCCGCGCGCTCCCGGCAGTTGGGCGAAAACGATCCCACGGCATCTTTCAGATCAAATCTCGCGAGCGGCAGCTGCAGCTTCGATCCCGCCGCGACCAAGAACATTTACCTGCCGCAGTGGGCTCCGGTTTGCTACAGCGAAGCGCACGATCCGACAACTATGTCGCTCGACAGGATTGGCGGCGCCGCGATCGGGCTCACCGCTCAGTTGAATCTGCAAGTGAACGGAGCGGTCGCCAAGAATTACCACCTGGGTTCACACCTCTCCACCATCGAAGTTGGGGGCAAGTTCCGCAACGAACACAAGTTTGACAATTCCTTCACCCCCGATTTTTCGGTTCCTGCCGGGACGACGCTGCTGCCGCTGAATGCATTCCCGAATGTTTTATCGAACAGTAATTATTATAATGGTACCTACCCACTGGGATACGACCCAGGTTACCGCGCCGTCCTCGCCGCTTTCAACACCGCTATGCCCGGCGCACTCTCCGGCCCTCCCGTAGTAAGTGGCAATAACTTTGACCTGATTGAAAAGGTTTCTGCCGGCTACCTGATGAACACCATTGATTTCAACCGAGTTCGCCTTGTGGCTGGCGTTCGGTTTGAGGGCACCAACCTCGATGCCTTGAGCTTTGATTCGGTTGCGGGCACGCTAACAAGCAAACTCGGCGGTTCTTATCTTAAGGTGCTTCCGAGCGTCTCCGCACGCATCGCCCTCACCGGTGACACCGACCTCCGTCTTGTCTACGGTCGAGGTTTGTCGCGTCCGAATCCGCAGGACATCGCCCAGGCAGCGAGCTTCTCGACGGGCGGTGGCATCAACACCGCTTCCCTGGGGAATCCCCATCTCAAAGCGGAAACCGCTGACAACTTCGACGTGCTCCTGGAGCATTCGCTGAAGCCTTTCGGACTCATCGCGGTAGGGTTTTTCTATAAGAACCTCAGCGACCCGATCGTAACGAAAACGGTCCAAATCGCCAACTATCAGCCTCCTGTTTCGGGGGCTCCGCCGGGCCATTACAACGTGACGCAGCCCGTCAACGCCGGCAGCGGATGGGTGACGGGGTTTGAAGTCGCCTACCTGCAACATCTGACGTTTCTCCCAGGACTGCTCGGTGGTTTCGGTATCTCGGCAAATTACGGCTACACCGATTCTAGAGCCATCGGGCTCTTCAACCGCGCCGACAACCCAAGGCTCTCGCGCTCCGCCCCGCACACCTGGAACATCAGTCCGACGTATGATCGCGGTCGTTTCTCTTTTCGTGCAGGCTTGTCCTACAACGCCGCGAACATCTTCGAGTATAGATATCAGGACGGATCCGATCCGCTCGCTGGTGGTCCTGCCACGATAACTCCTGGAGGAATCAAGGGGCCAGATAGCGACATCTACCTCTATGCGCACCTCCAGGCGGACGTTCAAGGCAGCTATCGCCTGGTTCATGGCCTGCAGTTCGTCATGTATGGCCTCAATCTCAACAACGAGGTTTTCGGCTTCTATCAGGGCAGCCCGCAGTACATGATCCAGCGGGAATATTACAAGCCCACAGTGGCCGCGGGCTTCCGCTGGTCGCCCTTGCACGAGAAATGAGGACTTTGAAATTCATGCCAATGCCCGGAGTCTAGGGCTAGGGGGGGTGCTCCACTTCCCAACTAGGAGAGCTTTGGATCTCTTAACAACATTGTGCATTCATCCCCTTTTGTTTCGATACTCTGGCGCACTGTTTGCGCTGCGGGAAAGGCTAACTCTCCTGTTTTCAAACACTACCGCTCCCTTTGGCAAAAGCAACTACGGGGTTGGGTACCCCCTAGGAAGGGCTCCGCGGGAATTTCCGGCTAGGTCACAGGGGGGGTCGCCCTTGTCGAAGATCGTCTTACAGAGTCTCTAATCTCTCCTGGCCGTGATTTAAGCTGTGTTTAGGTTGTTTGGTTTACTTTTCCTTCTCACGCTATGGTCATGAATCGATCGAGGGGTTGGCGATGCAAAAGCACTTCTGGGGCATAGGGTTGATAGTTGCTGCGGAGGCGTTGGCAACGCTCTCTCCATGCCCGGCAATTCTGTCCTCGGCCACGCCGCCTGCGGATCAATCTGCCATCCTCGTCGGTGCGGGTGACATCGCCGACTGCAAGGATCTTTCCGGCGCGGAAGCCACGGCAAAACTGCTCCAGAATGTCGGCGGCACTGTCATGGCCGTAGGCGACCTGGCCTATCCGGATGGCAGCAAGGAAAACTTCACCTGCTACGACAAAACGTGGGGCCGCGCAAAATCCCGCACCCGCCCCGCACCCGGCAATCACGAGTTTCATGCCGCTGGTGCGGCACCTTACTTCAACTATTTCGGAGCAGAAGCCGGCGACCCGAAGACCGGCTACTACAGCTACGAACTCGGAACCTGGCATATCATCGTGCTGAACAGCGAGTGCCGGGATGTCGGCGGCTGCGAAGCCGGTTCACCGCAAGAAAGGTGGCTGCGTGCGGATCTTGCCGCTCACCCCGCTGCCTGCACGCTCGCCTACTGGCACCGACCGCTCTTTAGTTCCGGCAGCGCCCACGGCAATGATCTCACCGTTAAGCCTCTCTTCCAGGCACTCTACCAAGCCAATGCCGATATCGTTGTCGGCGGCCATGATCACGATTACGAGCGCTTCGCCCCGCAAACGCCTGCGGGCGTTGCCGATCCGCAGCGTGGCATTCGCGAATTCGTTGTTGGCACGGGCGGCAAGAATCACCGCCCGTTCGGCGCGCCAAGGCCCAACAGCGAGTTGCGCGACGCCACGGCCTTCGGCGTCTTGAAACTTACTCTCAGGCCCGGCGCCTACGACTGGCAATTTATTCCCGAAACGGGCAAGAGCTTCACAGATTCCGGCAGTGGAAAATGCCACTGAGAGCTTCAAGTTTTCAGGGGAGAACCGGGCAGAGCATCACATTTCATCATAGGAGAAAAAATGAAACGCAATTTCACAGTGTGCACAGCGATTCTCGGCCTTTTCGCGATAACCAGTCTGGCGTCGCCGTCATCCGGATACCACATCATCAAGAAAGTGAACGTTCCCGGCACGGGTAGCTGGGACTACGTCACCGTGGACGAAGCGGGGCGGCGCGTTTACATCGCGCATGCCACGCAAGTCGAAGTCCTCGATGCAGATACCTCCGAACTTGTCGGCACGATTCGAAATACTCCGGGCGCTCACGGGGTGGCCGTCGTGCCGGAATTTGGCCGCGGATTCGTCACTGCAGGCAAATCAGACTCCGTGATCATCTTTGACCTGAAGACGCTAAAGACGCTGGGTGAAGTCAAGGTCGGAAAGAAACCTGACGCGATTATTTATGATCCCGGTACCAAGCACGTCTTCGCGATGAACGGTGACAGCGATAACACCACGGTGATTAACCCGGCGGACGGAAAAGTGATTGGCACCATTGACCTGGGCGGCGGACCGGAATTTGCCGCAGCGGATGGAAGAGGCAATGTTTATATCAATCTTGAAGAAAAGGCGGAGACCGTTCACATCGACTCGAACACGCTGAAGGTTCTGCACCATTGGCCGCTGGCGCCGGGAGGAACGGCCACTGCTTTGGCTTTCGATCCACAATCCCGCCGGTTGTTTGCCGGCTGCCGGGGCGGCCAACTGATGGTTGTGCTGGACGCCGATAGCGGCAAAGTGATCACCACGGCTCCGATCGGCGAGCGCGTGGACGCAGCCGCTTACGACCCCGGGACGAAACTGGTGTTTCAGTCAACAGGAGGCGGCACCATCGCGGTATTCCATCAGGATTCCGCGGACCAATATACGCTTCTTGAAAACGTCACAACCAACCCAGGTTCAAAGACCATGGGCCTCGATCCCAAAACGCATCATCTTTTCGTGCCCGCGAATCTAGGAGGACAATTCACGATTCTCGTTTTCGGTCAATAAACAATCCGCAATTGGCCCTTTTGGTGGTGCGCGAGCCGCCACGCTCTCTCGGCTCGCGCGCATTTTTTTTGCCGTTGCTCGATCCCTCGTGGGCATTCCAATTTTGTGGCAAAGTAATCTGTGATGGCCGCGCTCGAGATCTCCAAAGCCACCAGGCGAATTGCTTCCACCTATCCGAGTTTGGTTCTCTTCCAGCTGGCGCGTTTCTTCCTCGTGCTGGCCACCGAGATGCAGGCAGTCGCCGTCGGCTGGCAAGTCTACGAAATCACGAAAAGGCCGCTGGATCTTGGCCTCGTCGGCCTGGCGCAATTTCTTCCCGGCATTTTCTTGTTTCTGGTTTCCGGTCACGCGGCGGATCGGTATCCGCGTCGCACGCTACTCGTCCTCTGCTATTGTGGATTTACGCTCTGCTCGGGCTCGCTGCTCTTTCTCACTTTGCGCGGCCTGCATTCCGTTTACCCGATCTTCGCCGTGACGGTACTACTCGGTGTCGTTCGCTCCTTCAACGGACCCGTGAGCCGCGCGTTTCTTCCCCAGCTGGTCTCCGGGAAGGATTTTCAGACTGCCGTTGCCTGGTACTCGATCTTCATTCAATCCGCGGTGATTTTGGGTCCTTCACTCGGAGGTCTGGTTTACGCCGCTTTTCGTGGGCCCGCCGCTGTGTACACGCTTTCTTTCATCGCAGCGGCCCTCGGCGCGATGTCTACTGTGGCGATCAAGGCGCAATCTAATCCCCGTCTGGGAGAGCCGATGAGTTGGAAAACCATGCTTGCGGGTTTTCACTACATCCGGAGTGAAAGACTGATCCTCGGTTCCATCTCCCTGGATCTCTTTGCCGTCCTGCTGGGCGGTGCCGTCGCACTGCTTCCGGTCTATGCAAGGGAAATCCTAAAGACAGGGCCTTGGGGCCTGGGAATTCTTCGCAGCGCACCGGCGGCCGGAGCCGCGACTATGGCGGCCTTGATTGCGCACAAACCTTTGGGACACCGAACGGGATCAACCATGCTGTGGTGCGTGGCGGGATTTGGAGCAGCCACCATTGTTTTCGGCTTGTCTCGCAGCCTTACCATTTCTCTGATCGCACTTCTTCTCGTGGGCGCGACGGACATGGTTAGCGTGATTGTTCGCCAGTTGTTCATTCAGGTTAGCACGCCCGATGAAATGCGCGGGCGCGTGAACGCCGTGGACATGATTTTTGTCGGTGCTTCGAACGAGCTGGGACAGTTCGAATCCGGGCTTACCGCACATTGGTTCGGGATCGTGCCTGCGGTTGTGCTGGGCGGCCTCGGCACTCTGGCGGTAACCGCCTTGTGGGCTTGGTATTTTCCTGAATTGCGAAAAACTGAAAAGCTCCACAGCCCGGCGCCTTAATTCGGCGCGTCGAATCTATTTCTTCTTCGGCGCCGGATTGCCGGGCATGGCCATTTCCATCGGTGTAGTCGCGCCTGCGGCGAGCTCCTTTTTCACGGATTCCGTGATCTTGTCCGCATTCTTCACCAGTACGCTGACCTGCCAGATCTGCGTTTCCGTCAGTTGGCCCTTGAATCCAGGCATCCCCGACATGCGAATCCCGTTTTCCACTTTCCAGTACGATTCCCACGCATCGTCGTCCGTCACGCCAACGCCATGAAAGAGTTGTGGCGGCGCGGGAAACATCCCTTGCGCGACCGCGGTTTTGGGTTCGTTCGGTAGGCCATGGCATGTGGCGCACTGCTCCTTGTAAACCTTTGCGCCGGACACCAGGTTGGCTTCATCCGCCGGTGCCTGGGGCTCCGGGTGCGGCAGCTTATCCAGATAGGCATGCAGTCCCAGCCTTGCCAGCGTCTTTTCAAATGGGATCGGAGGTGCCGAAGTGGCCACCGGGGCGCGCCCCGAGGAGAAGTAGAAGTAGACGCCCCCCGCTACCAGCAGGATTCCCAGCAAAATCCCCAGGATCAAGCCCTTGAGCATGTGTTTTTTGTCTCCTAGTCATCCAAGTTTTTGGCTGTTTGTTCCGAAACCAGCACCGTTCCGCGACAGTCTACTTTCTCCCGGACAATTCTGCACGTCTCAAATTGCCAGAATCTCCTCGGTTGCGAAGCTGGTTTGACCACCCGGGCGCCACGGCCGGCTTCCCGGCGCCCTTCGTAACCATTTGCCTCCAAAAACCGTCTTATCTAGGCGCAGGCCATAGTTTCCGGTAGGCTGTTTGTGTCTGACGCCGCAGCCCCCAGCGTCTACTTGCGATTGTCCTGCCTTCGGCAGATTCTCTCGCGGAACCGCCTTCATGACAGGAGCGAACGGATGGGCCAGACCAAGTCCATAGACCTTCCCGAACCTGGCTCTCGCGGCACTGCCGCCACAGTGCCCTCCAAGAGCCGTTGGTGGCTCTGGGTTCTCGTACTTGGAGTTATCGCTCTTGGTGGTTGGTATTACCGCAACTCGAGGAACGCCAGTTCGGCAGCAGATGCCGCCGCTCCCGGGGCGGCCGGCAAGGGCAGGGGGGGGTTCGGCGCGGGCAGCCTGATCGTGCCGGTTGTCGTTTCGACCGCCCAACGTGGCGATTTGCGCGTCTATTTCAATGGCCTTGGCACGGTCACCGCCTTCAACACCGTCACGGTTCGCAGTCGCGTCGATGGCCAGCTCAGCAGCATCGCGTTTAAGGAAGGTCAGTTTGTCCACGAAGGAGATCTTCTCGCCCAGATTGATCCCCGTCCCTTCCAGGTCCAGCTTGAGCAGGCTCAGGGACAACTTGCTAAAGACCAGGCGCAACGGAAGGATGCAGAGGTCAATTTTGAGCGTTATAAGCTGCTCCTTAAAGAAGGCGTCATCCCGCAGCAGCAGCTCGATACCCAGGCCGCATTGGTTGGCCAGTTTGATGGCGCCATTACATCGGATCAAAGCCTGATTGACAACGCCAAACTCCAGCTCACCTATTCCCGCATCACTGCGCCGATCAGCGGCCGCATCGGTCTCCGCCTCGTCGATGTCGGCAACATCGTGCATGCCTCAGACACCAACGGACTCCTGGTCATCACCCAGCTCCAGCCAGTATCGGTGATTTTTAGCCTGCCACAGGATCAGCTTCCCCAGGTGAACGCCAAGCTTCGTTCGGGCGTCCAGCTCGCCGTCGATGCCTATGACCGCGACGACACCGCCAAAATCGCCAGTGGAAAACTGCAGACCATTGACAATCAGATTGATCCGACTACCGGGACCTATAAGCTCAAGTCCATCTTTAGCAATGCCGACAACGCCCTTTTCCCCAATCAATTTGTCAACGTGCACCTGCTCGTCGACACCAAGCGCAATCTCACCATCGTTCCCACTGCTGCCATTCAGCGCGGCCCACAGGGTACTTATGTCTATGGTGTCGCTAAAGACCCCGCGACGAAGGACACGGTTGCGAGAATTTATCCCGTCACCATCGCGCAAACTACCGGCAACAGCGTCGGCGTGAGCTCTGGTTTGAATCCCGGTGATGTCGTGGTTATCGATGGCCAGGACAAGTTGCAGGATGGGACCAGAGTCAATCCTAGCGCTGCGGCCGGCGCGAATGGCGCGGATCGCGGCTCTGCGTCTCCGTCTCCCGCTAAAGGTGCGCCACAATCCGGGAGCCCGTCGAAGGGCCGCGCCGGAGGGTCTCCGCGATGAGCCCGTCACGGCCGTTCATTCTGCGGCCGGTCGCCACCACCCTCTTGATGGTCGGTGTCCTCCTGGTGGGTTGGGTGGCCTTCCGGCAATTGCCAATCTCTGCATTGCCCCAGGTCGACTACCCCACCATCCAGGTACAAACGTTTTATCCCGGTGCCAGCCCGGACGTCATGGCTTCCTCAGTCACCGCGCCACTCGAGCGCCAGTTCGGCCAGATCCCCGGCTTGAACCAGATGACCTCTACGAGCTCCTTCGGTAGCTCGATCATCACCCTCCAATTCGGCCTGGACTTGAACATTGACGTCGCGGAGCAAGGAGTTCAAGCCGCCATCAACGGCGCATCCAATCTCCTCCCGCAGGGTCTTCCCAATCCTCCGATCTACAGCAAGGTCAATCCTGCTGACGCGCCCATCATGACCCTCGCGCTCACTTCAACATCTCTTCCGCTCTCCAAAGTCGAGGACCTCGCCGATACCACACTCGCCCAGAAGATTTCTCAACTCTCTGGAGTCGGACTCGTCAGCATCAGCGGTGGCCAGCGTCCCGCCGTTCGTATTCAGGCGAATCCCACGGCCCTGGCTTCTTACGGCATGAGTCTGGAAGATCTCCGCACCGCCCTCGGCCAGGCCAATGTCGATCAGGCCAAGGGCACTTTCGACGGCCTGCATCAGGCCTACACCATTGGCGCAAACGACCAGCTCATCTCCAGCGACAGCTATCGCCCTCTGATCGTTGCCTACCGAAATGGCGCGCCGGTGCGGCTGACCGACGTGGCCACCGTTGTTGACGGCGTAGAAAACGTCAGGCAGGCCGCCTGGGCCGATCAGAATCCCGCCGTCATTCTGAATATTCAGCGCCAGCCCGGCGCGAACATCATCGCCGTGGTCGACCGCGTGACAAAGCTTTTGCCTCAGCTTAAGGCCGCGCTTCCCGCCGCTGTTAAGGTGGACATTCTCACGGACCGCACCACCACCATTCGGGCCTCCGTCGAAGACGTGCAGTTCACCTTGGTGCTCACCGTCGCTCTCGTCGTCATGGTTATTTTTCTTTTTCTCCGCAGCATTCGCGCCACCATTATTCCCAGCATTGCCGTTCCTCTTTCTCTCATCGGCACCTTCGCGGTGATGTATCTTCTCGGCTACAGCCTTAACAACCTTTCTCTCATGGCGCTAACCATCTCGACCGGTTTCGTCGTCGACGATGCCATTGTCATGATCGAGAACATCAGCCGTTACATCGAAGAAGGGGAATCGCCGCTGCAGGCCGCGCTCAAGGGTTCCGAGCAGATCGGCTTCACCATCGTTTCGCTCACCATTTCGCTCATCGCCGTGCTCATCCCTCTTCTCTTCATGGGTGATATCGTCGGCCGCCTGTTCCGTGAATTTGCCGTGACCCTTGCTGTCACCATCCTCGTTTCCGCCTTTGTTTCTCTGACGCTCACCCCCATGATGTGCGCCAAGCTCCTCCGTCATCACAAAAAGGAAGAAGAAAGCTGGATGTATCGCAAGTCGGAAAATGCTTTTAACTCCATCATTGCTTTCTATGGCCGCACCCTGCAGTTTGTCCTGCGGTTCCGCACCACCACGCTGCTCGTCACCGTCGCCACTCTTGTCGGCACCATTCTTCTCTATATCTACGTTCCCAAAGGATTTTTTCCGGTCCAGGACACCGGCGTTATTCTGGGTGTCTCCGAAGGTGCGCAAGACATTTCTTTCGCCGCCATGGCCCAGCGACAGCGGGAGTTGGCCGGCGTAATCCTCAAGGACTCGGCGGTCGAGAGCCTTTCCTCTTTCATCGGCATCGATGGCACAAACACCACGCTCAACAGCGGCCGCATCCAGATCAATCTCAAGCCGCTCGCTCAGCGCAAAATCAGCGCCTCCGATGTCATCCGCCGGCTCCAGCCCGAACTCGCCAAAATCGACGGAGTTTCACTCTTCCTCCAGCCCGTTCAAGATCTGACCGTAGAAGATCGTGTGAGCCGGACCCAATTTCAGTACAGTCTTGAGGATGTTGATCCCAAGGAACTCTCCTACTGGACGTCCCACTTTATCGACAAATTGAAAACACTACCCGAGCTGCGCGATGTCGCTAGCGACCAGTTGAACCAGGGCCTCGTCGCCGCACTCACCATCGACCGCGACTCCGCTTCGCGGCTGGGCATTCTTCCTGCCGATATTGACAACACGCTTTACGACGCTTTCGGACAGCGCCTGGTCTCCACCATTTTCACGCAACTCAATCAGTATCACGTCGTCCTGGAAGTGGACCCGCGATTCCAGCAGGATCCCGATTCGCTGAAATATATTTACGTAAGATCCTCCAACGGTTCGCAGGTTCCCCTCAGCGCCTTCACGCGCTTCGAGCCCGGCGCTGCCGCTCTGGCGCTGAACCATCAGGGTCAGTTTCCTGTTGTCACGCTCTCGTTCAACCTTGCTCCCAATGTCTCGCTTGGCGACGCCGTCAACTCCATTAACCGCGTCAAGCAGGATCTGAACATGCCGCCCAGCGTGCAGGCCACCTTTCAGGGCACCGCGGCGGCCTTCCTTAATTCCCTCGCAAATGAGCCGATCCTCATCCTCGCGGCAGTGATCACGGTCTACATCGTTCTCGGCATCCTGTACGAAAGCTACATTCACCCAATAACGATTATTTCCACGCTCCCGTCCGCCGGTGTCGGCGCTATCCTTGCTCTCCTGATCTGCCGCACCGATTTCAGCGTTGTCGCCCTAATCGGAATGATCCTTCTCATCGGCATCGTCAAGAAAAACGCCATCATGATGATCGACTTCGCTCTCGAGGCGGAGCGCAAGGAAGGAAAGGCGCCGCTTGACGCCATCTACGAAGCCTGCCTCCTTCGTTTTCGCCCCATAATGATGACCACCATGGCAGCGTTGCTTGGCGGTTTGCCGCTCGCGCTCGGCACTGGCGTCGGTTCAGAATTGCGGCGCCCCTTGGGGATCACCATCGTCGGCGGCCTGATCCTCAGCCAGTTGCTCACGCTCTACACCACGCCGGTGGTTTATCTTGCATTTGACTGGCTGGCCCACCGCTTCTCGTTCCACGTCGGCAATCCCGTCGAGGAGCCTGCGCCAGGAGCGGTGTCTGGAGATTGATCGGTGAATTTCTCTTCCAACTTTTCAGCGCCCTTCATCCGACGGCCCGTGGCCACCTCGCTGATTACTTTCGCCATTCTTCTGTCGGGAGTCGTGGCCTTCCGATTCCTGCCGGTTGCGCCGCTTCCGCAAGTCGATTTTCCAACCATCTCCGTCGGTGCCGGCCTGCCGGGCGCAAGCCCGGAAACCATGGCTTCCGCTGTCGCCACGCCCCTCGAGCGCCAGTTCGGCCGCATTGCCGGCGTCACCCAGATGACTTCCTCGAGCGGCCTCGGCTCCACGGGCATAACGCTGCAGTTCGATCTCAATCGCGATATCAACGCCGCCGCGCGCGACGTGCAGGCCTCCATCAACGCCGCTCGCAGCCAGCTTCCCGCCGATCTTCCCGGCCAGCCTACTTATCGCAAGGTCAATCCCGCAGATGCTCCCATCATGCTCCTGGTTCTGACGTCAGAGAACATTCCACCCGCGGAAATCTACGATGCCGCTGATTCCATCCTTGCCCAGAAGCTCGCGCAGGTCGAAGGCGTCGGCCAAGTATTTACCTGGGGCAGCGCCCGCCCCGCCGTGCGTGTCGAAGTGAACCCTAATCAGCTCAATAGCTACGGCATCAGTTTGGAAACGGTTCGCAAGTCGCTCCAGGCGGCCAACGCAAACCTTGCGAAAGGCGCCCTCGCCGACCCCAGGCACACCTGGGCCGTCACCGATACAGACCAGCTTTTTAAGGCCTACGAATATCAGCCTTTGATCGTTGCTGGACACGTAGGCGCTCCGGTACGCTTGCGCGACGTCGCAGAGGTCATCGATTCCGTCGAAGACACGCGCAACTTGGGACTTTCAGGCGGAAAGCGTGCTGTGCTTCTTGCCATCTTTCGCCAGCCCGGTGCCAACATGATCGAGACGGTGGACCGCATCACCGCCCTTCTCCCACTACTCAGCGCTTCCATTTCTCCCTCTCTCCATCTGAGCGTCGCCGTTGACCGCACCACCACGATTCGCGCTTCGGTCCATGACGTGGAAGTTGCGCTCATCATTTCCATCATCCTTGTGATTTTCGTGGTCTTTGCATTTCTCCGGAATGTTTGGGCCACCATCATCCCCAGCGTCGCTGTCCCGCTTTCGCTCATCGGCACTTTCGGGGTGATGTATCTCTGCCACTACAGTCTGGACAATCTCTCTCTCATGGCCCTGACCATCTGTACGGGTTTCGTAGTTGACGACGCCATCGTCGTCATCGAGAACATCTCCCGTCACATCGAAGGAGGCATGAAGCCCTTCGAGGCCGCCATGAAGGGCGCCAGCGAAATCGGTTTTACCGTGCTCTCGATGAGCACTTCGCTCGTGGCTGTCTTTATCCCCATTCTTATGATGGGCGGCATCGTGGGCCGTCTTTTCCGCGAGTTTGCTGTCGTTCTCAGCGTGGCCATCGCGGTCTCTCTTTTCGTTTCTCTCACTACCACGCCCATGATGTGCGCGCGCTTCCTCCGCCACGAAACAGGCAAACACAACAGGATCTACCGTTTTTCCGAAAACGCCTTTAACTGTCTTCTCCGGACTTACGATTTCTCCTTGCGCTGGGTGCTTCGCCACCAGTTCCTGATCTTGCTGGTCACGATCGGCACGGTTTGCCTGAATGGTTACCTCTTCTACCAGACTCCCAAAGGCTTCTTCCCGCAGCAGGACACCGGCCGAATCAACGGCAGCATCCAAGGCGATCAGGATCTCTCTTTTGCCGCCATGTCGAAAAAAATGCGTACTTTTACCGACATTGTTTCGCAAGATCCCGCCGTGGACACCGTAATTTCATTCACTGGCGGCGGCAGCGGTGGCAGCACAGCCCGCATGTTCGCTCAGCTCAAGCCGCTGAACGAGCGGAAGCTGAGCGCAGACCAGGTTATCGCACGGATCCGCTCCAAGACGAGTGGAATCCCCGGCGCCGCTTTGTATTTGCAGGCCGTTCAGGACCTCAGCGTTGGTGGTCGCGGAAGCGCCGCTCAATATCAATACACCCTGCAGGCCGACAATCTTGACGATCTCACTCATTGGGCTCCCATTGTTCAGCGGCGCCTGGCTAAAATCCCCGAGCTGCGCGACGTCAATTCTGACCAGCAGATGCACGGGCTTGAAAGCGCCATCGCTATCGATCGCGACACCGCCAGCCGTCTGGGCGTCGATGTGCTGGACATTGACAACACCCTGAGCGACGCCTTCGGCCAGCGGCAGGTCTCCAACATCTACAAAGGCCTCAACCAGTATCACGTCGTGCTGGAAGTCGCGCCGGAATTCCAGCCAGGTCCGGAGGCCCTCAACTCCGTTTACGTGCCCTCCAGTTCCGGGAAACTTGTCCCCCTTAGCGCCTTCGCCCACTACGAGCATTCCAACACCGCGCTTTCCGTCAACCATCAGGGCATCTTCCCGGCCATCACCCTATCCTTCAATCTCGCGCCGGGCGCCTCGCTCGGCCCCGCTGTCCTGCATATTCAGGCAGCCCAGCACGAACTCGGTGTTCCCGCGACCGTCCATGCCACCTTTCAGGGCACCGCGCAGGCCTTTCAGGATTCCCTTGCAAATCAGATGGTGCTCATCATCACTGCTCTCGCCGCCGTCTACATTGTTCTCGGCATCCTCTACGAGAGCTTCATTCATCCCATCACCATCCTCTCCACGATTCCTTCTGCTGGAATCGGCGCGCTCCTCGCGATCCAGTTCATCAAGTCCGATCTAAACATCATTGCGCTCATCGGCATTATTCTGCTGATTGGCATTGTCAAGAAAAACGCCATTCTCATGATTGATTTTGCGGTTCAAGTGGAAAGGGAAGAGGGATTGTCTCCCGTCGAAGCGATCTACAAGGCCTGCTTGTTGCGTTTCCGTCCGATTCTGATGACCACCATGGCCGCGCTACTCGGTGCCATGCCTCTGGCGCTCGGAGCGGGTGTCGGCTCCGAACTCCGCCGCCCACTGGGCATCACCATCGTCGGCGGGCTCATCTTCAGCCAGATGCTCACGCTCTTCACTACGCCCGTCGTTTATATCTACATGGATCGCTTGCAGTCTTGGATTCAACGCGCGCGCTCCCACGGGGTTTCACCCGCCCCTGCTCCAGCCCAGACGGACTAGCCACCTTGCTTGATGACCAGATTCTTGGCTGGGCCATGGCATTGTTTACCTGGAGGTGCGAAGTGCTGTGCGTGTCTTGTTGCGCTCTCGTCACACATCACGCGCTGCCGATCAGCCAACCCGTCAAAAATACCAGTACCCCGCCGACAATCACTTGAAACGCTGCCTGCAGGAACGGCGTATCCATGTAGCGGTGACGGATGTAACTGATAACCCCGAGCTCCACGGCCACGATGATGACGGCCACCAGCATTGCGAGACGAAAATTGCTGATCAGGAAGGGAAGGGTATGCCCGATTCCGCCGGCCGTGGTCATCAACCCGGTCACCCCACCGCGCAGCCACGGCGATCCGCGCCCCGTCAGCGACCCGTCGTCGGAAAGCCCCTCGGAAAAGGCCATCGAAATCCCCGCGCCGATCGAAGCTGCCAGTCCCACCAAGAACGCTTCCCAGCTCTTGTGCGATGCGAAGGCCGCTGCGAACAGCGGCGCCAGCGTCGACACCGAGCCATCCATCAAACCCGCCAGCCCCGGTTGCACTACTTGCAGCAGGAACAGCTTGCGGTGTGATTCATCCTCAGTGGCTTTGGCGCTTGCGGTAAGGTGCTTTTCTTCGAGTTCACCCGCTGTCTGTGTGTGCTTTCTCTCTTCGTCCGCAAGCTTGTTCAACAATTCCCGCGTCGACACGTCCCCGGTCCGGCTTGCCGCCCGTGCATAGAACCGGCTCGCTTCCATCTCCATCAATTCCGCTTGTTTCCTTGCAACCTTCACGCCCAACGGCCGGACCAGCCAAACCGGTTTCCTGGTCAAGAATCCCTTCACGTTTTCCCGACGAATCAGCGGAATGTGATCTCCGAATCGTTGGCGGAACATCTCAAACAATCGGTCGCGATGTATCACCTCTTCTTGGCGCATCTCCTCGAACATTTGCGCCGTTGATGGATATGCTTCCCGCAGGGCATCCGCAAACTCCCCGTAAATCCGGCCGTCTTCCTCTTCCGCGGCAATGGCGATCGCCAGAATCTCTTTTTCCGTCAGCTCTTTGAATTTTTTCAGCATCGTTCTCTGTCCTCGGACTTCTGTGCGGAAGAAGAATCGCACAAACCGAGCAGGGAAGTCATCCTCAGCCTCGGATGCGACGCAAGTTACTCTTTGCTATGCGTGTCAATTCAAGAATCGGAAACTGAACACTGAACGCTAAAAACTACGGCATGAACTCCTGTGTCCGGCACGCCTGCTCAATTGTCCAGACGATCGTCTGCGCCGATGTTGTGCGTCATTCAGTACAAGCGGTTTTTCACCGTGCCTTCCGACAGACAAAAGCGATTGGCAATTTCCTTGTTGGTGAGCCCCTCCACGATGAGGGGAGTCGTAATCAGCGATTTGCTGGAACTCCACGGAACACCACACCAATGCTATTCTCCGCAAACGCGCCGGGATACACCCACCAACTCTCTCCATCCGCCGTAAATCCCCAGCAAAGGAACCGTTTAGGGTCTCGACCATAACTTCCTCTGACGTCTCGAATTGGTACCAAGTCGGTTCGCGCCTTCCCTTTGGGATTTCTCGCTCTCCTCTTCTTCGTCAGCACTCAGCGCCGTTTTCCACACCCCTCCCTTCCGTTTGTAGTACTTCCGTACTACCATTTTCTTGGAACGTCCTTGGGTACGTTTCCGCTATAGGTTTAGTTGTCGCCCCCGGGTTACACTCTTCTCGGATGGAGCGCGACGTTTCTCCGGAAAGATGGTTTACCCTTGGCGACCCAGCACGATCTGATGACGAAAAAACCCCCAACAGGAACTTCCCCTAAACAGCCGGTTTCACGTACGGAGCGCCGCGGCAGCCGCCGTTGCAAGATTACGCAGCTCATGCGCGTGCGTCCCTCCGACCCGGAAAAAGACGACTTTGAAGACATGCGCGGCTCAGTCAGCGTTTCCCGCTCCGGTGTTTTTTTTCAGTCCAGTGAACCTGGCTATGAAGTTGGCATGCGGCTGTTCGTAACCATGCCCTACTCACAAGATCCCGCTTCCATGGCCCGCGAGTACCTAGCGGAAGTCGTTCGAAGGGACGTTCTCCCGACTGGTATGTTCGGCATCGGGATCAAGATCCTCATGGAAATGGGAATCCGACACTCTTATAACTTTGGCTCCGCCAACTTTCGTTAGTCTAGGTCGCGCGCTTAGCCATTCCGCTGAGCCGATGAAAGCAAGAGCGGGCGCCCCGGGGGACCGGGACGCCCGCTCTTGTGTTTGGGGGGTGGAGAGATCGATCTTATGTCGTCTGCGCGAACATCCGCATGGCGCGGTGCCTTAATATTCCTAGGTGACGGTTAAGCGGGTGCCTACGGCCGAGGAAGCTCAGAACGGGAGCTCGGCGCGCCGTAAGTTTGTTCATGGCAATGGTCAGCCGTATGTCGCGGCGCGCAAATTTCAGCCCGGTCTGCAAAGCGTCAACGGCGTCGGCGCGCCGCCCAGCGGTGGCATAAACCTCAGCGAGATTCAAGTAGAGCTGTGCCTGATTTCGCTTCATGCGAACCGCAGAGTCACACAGCCGTTCCGCTTCGCCCCATTTTCCTTCCGAGCGCGCCAGGACCACACCCAAGTAGGACATGTAATAGGGATTGTTCTTGTCCAGGTCGACGGCGCGCCGCATATGCGGCAGAGCTTTCATGGCGTAATTATCTCGCAGGAGTGTCAATCCGGTCTTGAATTCACGGAAGGCTTCCGTATCCATCATCGGCTCACCTCATCCACCGCGAGGCCCGACGGGAAACCAGGCACGTGGCGGTTGCAGGAGAATAGGATTTCCGGGACATCGGGAAGTTCCCGCGCGACGCCTGGGGAGTCGCGCCACACCAATTGTGAGTCATCCAAAAAAAATGTCCCACCCAGCGGGGTCATGGGCAGAACATCGAGTAACACGGTCGCGAATAGGCTTCCCATCCCAATCCTTCTCGAAGCTACTCGTAGTCTTACTCAGAATCTACTGACCCGGAGGACAGTCTTAGGCCAGCGGAACTCTAGTGGGAGGGCCTATAATGAGGACAGGTCCTTTGCCAGCGTTTAGCGAGGGGCGGAGCGCTTCCCATCCCGCTGCAACTTTTCTCAATCTTTCCCGGTTGTTGCCAGCATGGTCTTTGGGAGCCAGCGGCCCCGCTGCGCCGCAAGACCTGGGCGCTGCGCCATAACGAGCGCGTACGGCGGCGGCCAGAGCTGTGTCCAGCGGTAGAAGGTGGTTTTTCGTCATGTGCTAATGCTTTGGCGCAAGATCCTGTCTAATGATCGGGAGTTGCCCTGCCAGCCAATGCTAGAAAATGGGCCGTCGCTTTGAGGATGTTCATACGAGCCCAGGGATTCCCCGTTGGGCTAAACGTGGGCGTGTTCGGTTCGCGCTGGACCGCCTCGCAAGCGCGCCTCATAGATCGGGAATCCTGATGCCAGCTCCGCAACTTGCTTGCGCACGCGCTGCTCGACCTCGGTGTTGCCGATGTTGGAGAGAATTTCCGTGATCCAGTCACCGATCTGTTCCATCTCCGGTTCGCGCATGCCGCGTGTGGTGACCGAAGGGCTGCCCAGACGAATTCCGCCACCTTTCATGGGCGGGAGAGGATCGAACGGTATCGAATTCTTATTCACGGTGATACCTGCGCGATCGAGGGCTTTTTCGGCGTCTGTTCCGGTGATGCCGCGCGAGTGCACGTCGATCAAAAAGAGATGGTTGTCTGTCCCGCCGGTGACAATACGGAACCCGCGCTTGGCAACAGCTGCGGCCATGGCTTTCGTGTTGGCCACGACCTGTTTCTGATATTCCTTGAAGGACGGCTCCATCGCTTCCTTCAAGCACACCGCCTTTGCCGCCATCGTGTGCACCAACGGACCGCCCTGGGTCCCGGGGAATGTCAGCTTGTCCAGTTCCTTGGCAAACGCCGCCTTGCACAGGACCAGGCCGCCGCGTGGCCCGCGCAGCGTTTTGTGCGTCGTCGTCGAAACAATGTCCGCGTGCGGAACTGGGCTCGGATGCATGCCCACGGCCACGAGTCCGGCGATGTGCGCCATGTCCACAAAAAAGAGCGCGCCAACGGACTTCGCGGCTTTGGCAATGCGCTCGAAATCGATGATCCGCGAATAAGCGCTGGCACCGGCGACGATCATCTTTGGCTTGTGCGCGCTGGCGAGCTTCTCGATTTCGTCGTAGTCGATGCGCTCGTCTTCCTTTTTCACGCCGTAGGCTACGAACTTGTACATCCGCCCGGAGAAATTTAGGGGATGCCCATGGGTCAGGTGGCCTCCGTGCGAAAGGTTCATTCCTAGAACCACGTCGTCCTTCTGCAGGGTTGACATGTAGACGGCCACATTCGCGGATGTGCCCGAATGCGCCTGCACGTTAGCGTGCTCCGCTCCGAATAGCTCCTTTGCGCGATCGATCGCGAGCTGCTCTACTTTATCGGCATACTCGCAACCGCCGTAGTAGCGCCTTCCGGGATAGCCCTCGGCGTACTTGTTGGTGAAGATCGAGCCCATGGCTTCGAGCACAGCTTCCGAGACGAGGTTTTCCGAGGGGATCAACTCGAGACCTGTGGCCTGTCGCTTGGCTTCTTCGCAGAGGAGATCGGCGATCTGGGGATCGACAGAGTCCAGTGGGCGGTTCATCCGGTCATTGGCGTTTGTAGTCTTGCTCATCGTGATTCCTCGTTTGCCCGGTGCATTTGCCGGCACGTTGTGGCGGTGAGGCAATTTTAGCGGATGGGGTGTGCGAAAGCCAATTTGCTGTGGCCGGCCGAAGAGGGTTGCGGTAGACCGCTGAGAGTCGAATGAAAAAAGAGGACTTAACGCCCCGACCGGTCGAGGCAAGCGCCGGTCACAGAGAACAGGAGAGCGCGCAAAAACGAAGCATATTCAAGAATGGAATGAAGTCACGCTTTTAGGAGAAGCTGCGTCCGCCTGATGGCCACGATCCGGAGCTGGCTGCGGTTGGCATGCTGTCGCGCTACTCCCGGACTTAGGAGAACTTCTGAGCCGGTGAAGCGCAATCCGAGACAGCTGGTCCAGCTCATCGTGTCATCGTGACGTTTCGCTATTAGTTGTTTGCGAACGAGTGTTATAGTTTTTGCAATTCGCTATCTGTTACGATGGAGCCGCCACGTTAATGCTCAGTGCTAAGAACGTGCGTTTGTCGGACCCGCTTAAGCAGCCACGGCCATGGGCGGGCGCTTTTTTCACCTGCACCCTGCTGCTGCTCATGATTGGAGTGTTCGCGGCATCTCTCCAGGCCCAGAACAAGAATCCCCTTGCGGGCGATCCGCGAGCGGCAAAGCTCGGCGAATTTGAATTTCGAGCAAACTGCGCGTTTTGCCACGGATTGGGCGCGCGGGGCGGAGGCCGGGGACCCGATTTGACGCGCGCGAAGAAACGGCATGGAAGCACGGATCCCGATTTGTTTCGAACCATTAACGAGGGAGTTCCGGGCACGGCCATGCCGCCGAACGGAGCGACACAACAAGGCGTGGGCATGACGGAAGAAGAGATATGGCAGGTGATCAGCTACATTCGGAGCGTGGAGAAAAAGGGTGAGGCTGCCGCCATTGGGAATGTGGCGCACGGGAAGGAGCTTTTCAACGGGCCGGCGGGCTGCAGCACGTGCCATATGATTCAGGGAAAGGGAGGCCGCATCGGGCCGGACCTGAGTACGACGGGCTCGACTCGTTCTACCGGCTACATTGTAGAGTCGCTGCGGAGCCCCAGTCGCCGGCTGGCTCAGGGCATTTCCGAGGCCATGAAAGAATTCTCGCAGGAATACGAAACCGTCACGGTGGTCACGGCGGACGGGACGAAATTCATGGGCGTGGTGTTGAACGAAGACCACTTTACGCTGCAAATGATAGACACGCGAGAGCAGCTTCACGTTTTTGAAAAGGACAGGCTACGTTCGTTCGAAAAGAGCCGTGAGTCGTTGATGCCGGCGTACGATCAAAAAATGTTGAGCGATAAAGATCTTCAGGATGTGATCGCCTACCTGCTTTCCGTGGGTGCCCAATGAAGAGCACCTTCATGAAAACGGGAATGCAGCTGGCTATGGCTCTGCTAAGTTTGGGCGGCTTGGCCTCCAACGCTCGCGCGCAGGTGACGCCGCAGCGGCTGCTGGATTCGGGGAAGGAGCCGCAGAACTGGCTGATGTACTCCGGCGACTACGCGGGACACCGGTTCAGCGCGCTCGACCAGATCAACGCGTCGAACGCAGCGATGCTCGTTCCCAAGTGGGCTTATCAGACGATGGCGGGCGGGAAATTCGAAACGACACCGCTGGTTGTGGACGGCATCCTCTATGCCACGGGCCAGGACGATCGCGCATTTGCGCTCGACGCGCGGTCGGGCCGGCCGATCTGGCAATATCAACGCGCGCTGGCGGCGGATATTCGGCCGTGTTGCGGGCGCGTGAATCGCGGGATGGCCATTTTGGGAGACAAAGTTTTTCTTGGCACGCTGGATGCGCATATTATCGCGCTGGACGCCAAGACCGGAAGCGTGGTGTGGGACGCTACGGCGGTGGACTATCGCAATGGCTACAGCATCACGCTCGCGCCGCTGGTGATCAAGAATCTCGTGCTCATCGG